>Ga0075423_10001034_pt1 | contig 23833 bp, 20 predicted proteins | sample SoiMethybrSBSTD2_FD_80114 | JGI IMG/M metagenome (GOLD analysis project Ga0075423, IMG submission 80114) | Bulk soil microbial communities from a Populus tree surrounding site in Tennessee, USA - Soil MetaG P. TD hybrid SBSTD2 | ecosystem: Environmental > Terrestrial > Soil > Tree plantation... | reverse complement strand
GCGCCAGGCCGGCGTGATCCATCACCGGCGCGTGCAGTGGCAGATCGGCCGTGGAAGCCGGCCGCGCTTTCATCGCTGCCGCTGCTGCAACAGGCGCTTCCACGGTCGGCCGGCTCAGATGCTGGGTGTAGTTCGTGAGATCGACCGGCGTCTGCGTCGCCTCGCCGGGCACGCTGCGGCTGCTCATCTTGCGATCGAAGCCGGTGGCGATGACGGTGATCTTCACTTTGCCTTTCAGCTGCGGATCCACCACGGCGCCGAAAATGATGTTCGCGTCCTCGTGCGCCGCCTCCTGGATCACGCACGACGCTTCGTTCACCTCGACGAGCGAGAGATCCGGTCCGCCGGTCACATTGATGATCACGCCGCGCGCGCCGTGCACCGAGCTGTCCTCGAGCAGCGGGCTCGAGATCGCCTTCTGTGCCGCCTGCATCGCGCGATCGGATCCTTCGGCGGTGCCGGTGCCCATCATCGCCACGCCCATGCCCGACATGATCGTCTTCACATCGGCGAAGTCGAGGTTGATGAGCCCCGGCGTGAGTATCAGATCCGAGATGCCTTGAATCGCCTGCCGCAGGACGTCGTCGGCCAAGGAGAACGCGTCGGTGAGCGGAGTGGTGCGATCGATGATCGACAGCAGCCGCTCGTTGGGAATCGTGATCACCGTGTCGACGCAGTCGCGCAGCGCGTCGAGACCGGCCTCGGCCTGAATCGCGCGTTTGCGCCCCTCGAATCGGAACGGCTTGGTGACGACCGCAATCGTCAGCGCGCCAAGCTCGCTGGCCAGGCTCGCGATGACCGGCGCCGCACCGGTGCCGGTGCCGCCGCCGAGGCCCGCGGTCACGAAGATCATGTCGGCACCGGACAGCGCTTGAATGATGTTGTCGGTGTCTTCGAGCGCCGCCTGCCGTCCGATGTTGGGATCGGCGCCGGCGCCAAGCCCCTTCGTCAGCTTGCTGCCGATCTGGACCTTCTGGCCGGCCTGATTGTGATCGAGGGCCTGCATGTCGGTGTTGGCCACGATGAACTCGACGCCGCCGAGGCCGACTTCCACCATGCGGTTGACGGCGTTGCTGCCGCCGCCGCCAACGCCCACGACTTTGATGCGGGCGCCGTTGCGTGCCTCAGGTGCGAGCGTGAGCCGCAGGGCTCCGGCCTCTCGCCCGTGACGTCCATCGTTTTTCATGTGTACCTCCGTCATGTCAGTCCCGTAGGGCGGGTCCTGTGGACCCGTCAACTTCACAAGAATTCTTTGAAGATGCTCCGCAACCGTCCCACCACACCCGCGAGCGCGCCCGAGCCGGTTCGCGACGGCTCGACGACGCGATTGCGGTGCACGTACAAACCGATGCCGACCGGCGTGGCAAACACCGGACTGCTGATGTGATCCGAGAGCCCGCCGACGTCGGTGGGCATGCCGCGGCGAATCGGCAGGTCGAAGATCTGCTCGGCGATTTCCGGCATCCCTTCGAGAATGGCGCCGCCGCCGGTGAGCACGATGCCCGAGTTGAGCGACTTCTCGTAGCCGGCGCGCCTGATCTCGTCCCAGACCAGATGGAAGATCTCCTCGGCCCGCGGCTGGAGAATCTCCGACAGAATGCGCCGCGCCATCAGCCGCGGCTTGCGTCCGCCGACGCTGGCCACTTCGATGGTCTCGTCCTCATCGACCATCGACGACAGCGCGCAGCCGTTCTTGCGCTTGATCTTCTCTGCCTCCGGCAGCGGCGTGCGCAACCCCACCGCGATGTCGCTGGTGAAGTGATCGCCGCCGACGGCCACCACGGCGGTGTGCCACAGATTGCCGCGTTCGTAGATCGCGAGATCGGTGGTGCCGCCGCCGATGTCGACCAGGGCGACACCAAGCTCTTTCTCGTCCTGGGACAGCACCGCTTCGGCGGCCGCCAGTTGATCGATCACCGTATCGGCAACGTCGACACCGGCCTTGTTCACGCAGGCGATGATGTTCTGCGTCGACGTCACCGCACCGGTCACGACGTGGACGTTGACTTCGAGCCGCGCCCCGGTCATGCCGATCGGCGCGCCGATGCCGTCCTGCTCGTCGACGACGAAGTCCTGCGGAAGCACGTGGAGGATCTCGCGGCCAGTCGGCAGCGCCACTCCCTTCGCCGCATCGATCGCGCGTCGCACATCGTCGCGCGTGATCTCGCGGTTCTTCCCGGCCACGGCGATCACGCCGCGGCTGTTGAAGCCCTTGATATGCGGACCCGACAGCCCCAGGTGGACGGTGCCGATCTCGATGCCCGCCATCAGCTCGGCGTCTTCGATCGCCTTTTTGATCGATTCAACCGCCGCCTCGAGATTGACGACCACGCCTCGCTTGATCCCGCGCGATTCGGCGACGCCGATGCCGACCACGTGCAGGCTGCCGTCGTCCATGTCTTCGCAGACGACGCACGCGACCGTCGACGTGCCGACGTCGAGCCCGACGATGTATCGCTCTTTACGAGCCACCTGGTTTCCTCATCTTTCGCTAGCCACCAGTTCGGGCCGCCTTGCCGCGCGATGATTTCGATCCCGCGGCCAGCGGCCGAACGTAGACACGCTCGTCGAACCTGAGATCGACGTAGTCGATGCTCGGCACGCGATCGCGGAGTGCGGGACGGAGATCGACATACGACTGAATCCGATCGGCGAACCGGTCCTCGCCGACGCGAACCAGGGCCGTGTCACCTTTGAGAATCACCACCGCGTCGCGCGGATCGCTGACGTCGATCTGCGAGATCCGTCCCGCCAGATCTGGTCGCTGATGCAAGTCCGACATCACACGAGCGGCCAGCGCGGCGCGCCCCTCGTCGACCAGCGTGCCGCTGGGGGTCGGCGCCGCCGCCAGGCCGTCGATGATCGGCAGATCGAGCTCGGCGTAATTCGGCCCGTATTCATCGATGATGGCGCCTTGCTGATCGATGAGATAGAGCACGTCGCGAATGCGTCCGATCCCCATCGGCGCGCGCTCCGAGATCGCCACCGTCAACGTGCCTGGCAACACCCGCCGCAACGCGGCGTCGGCCACCCACGGCGAGTTGAGGAGCTTCTGCCGCCACGACTCGAGATCGGCCGTCACCATGCTGCGGCCGCGCAGACCATCGAGGATCGCGAGCACTTCGCCGCGAGACATCCGCTCGTTGCCGTGCACCGTGATCCGCGACACCCGCAGCGCGTCGGCCGACAGCACCACGTTGACCAGGCGGTACATGCTGAATGCCGCCACGACTGCCAGCGCGCCGAGGCGCGCGGCCGTCCACCACGAGAGGCGCCACGATCGCTTGCGCGCCGGCGTGACGTGGGCGCGTCGGAATCGTCGATCGGCAGGTGCGGATACTGGCATCAGCGCACGCCTCCTCGCTGCTCGAGCGCGTGAACGAGCTTCTTCGGCAGAGTGCCGATCGATCCGGCGCCGAGCGTCATCACCACATCGCCGGGGCGCGCCATCGCCACCAGTGCGGGCACGACGTCGCCCAGCGCCTTGACCAGATGCACCGGACGTCCCGAGCCCCTGCGAATCGATTCCGCGAGCCGCTCGATCGTCACCTCCGGGATCGCCTCTTCTCCGGCAGCGTAGATGTCGGTGAGCACGATCTCGTCGGCCTCGGCGAGCGCCGGCCCGAAGGCGTCGAGCAGTTGCGCCGTTCGCGAGTAGCGGTGCGGCTGAAACGCGACGATGAGCCGGCGGCCGAGCGTCGCACGGGCGGCAGCCATCACCGCGCGAATCTCGGTCGGATGGTGACCGTAGTCGTCGACGACGAGCACGCCGCCCGCTTCCCCGTGGCGCTCGAATCGGCGCTCGGCGCCGTGGAACCCGGCAAGCGCCTCGGCCACACGTGCGAACGGCAGCCCGATTCGATCGCCGACGGCCACTGCAGCGAGCGCATTTTGAAGATTGTGCCGGCCCGGCACCGCCAGCTCGATCCGCCCGAGGGGCTCGACACCATCGGCCGTACGCCGGTGCACAACACAGCGGCCTCCGAACGAGCCGAGCTCGATGTGATCGCCGCGGATATGCGCGTCTGGGTTCTCGAGACCGTAGGTCACCACGTGCCGCCTCACTGACGGCAGAATCGCGCTCAGATTCACATCGTCGACGCACGCGATCGCGGCGCCGTAGAACGGCACCTTGTTCGCGAAATCGAGAAACGCCTGCTGCAGGTCTGCCAACGATCCGTAGCTCTCCATGTGCTCGTGGTCGATGTTGGTGATCACCGCGATCGATGGCCACAACATCAAGAACGAGCGATCGCTTTCGTCCGCCTCCGCCACCAGGTACTCGCCGCCCCCGAGCCGCGCGTTGCTGCCGAAGGCGCTGAGCCGTCCACCGACCACCGCCGTCGGATCGAGCCCCGCGCGCTCGAGCACGAGCGCGATCATCGAGGTCGTGGTGGTCTTGCCGTGCGAGCCGGCGATCGCGATCGAGAAACGGAGCCGCATCAGCTCCGCCAGCATCTCCGCGCGCGGGATCACCGGGATGCCGCGCCGCTTGGCCTCGACGATCTCCGCGTTCTCCGGCCGCACCGCCGACGAAAACACCACGACGTCGGCGTCTCCCACGTTCGCCGCCGCATGTCCTTCGAACACCGCGACGCCGAACACCTGCTCCAACCGTGCCGTCACATCCGAACGCTTCGCATCCGATCCGCTCACGGCGTATCCGAGGTTCGCGAGCAGTTCGGCAATGCCGCTCATACCAATCCCGCCGATGCCGACGAAATGAATTCGTCGTGTCCGGCCGAGCATCATGGCCCCGCGAGCTCGAGGATCTTGTCGACGATCACTCGCGCCGCGTCCGGTCGGGCCATTCGTCCGGCGGCCTCGCTCATGCGCGTGCGCACGCTGACGTCCGCCGCCAGTCCGAGAATGTCCTCCGCGAGCTGCGGACCGGTCAGGTTCCGCTGCTCGATCATTCGCGCGGCGCCTTGCGCCACCAGTGCGTCCGCGTTCTTACGCTGGTGGTCGTCAGTCGCCGCCGGGAACGGAATCAAGATCGACGGCCGCTTCGCCGCCGTCAGCTCGGCCAACGTCGTCGCGCCCGATCGGCAGACGACGAAGTCGGCCGCTTTCATCTCCCGATCCATCGTGAACAGGAACGGCTCGACCCGGGCTTGCAGCCCGGCGCGCCGGTACCCGTCGCGGACCATTTCCAGATCGCGCTCCCCAGTCTGGTGCGTGATTGCCACACCAGGTGCGGCGGCAGCCAGCCGCGTCGCTGCCTCCACCATGGCCACGTTGATCGCGTGCGCGCCCTGAGAGCCGCCAAAGACTAGAACCCGAGCCGCCCCTGGCGGCGAACTGTGATTGCCATACGCCTCCCCGTGAAAGAACTCCGGCCGGACCGGATTGCCAGACACGAACGCCTTGCTGCCAAAGAACGCGAGGCTCGCGTCGTAGGTCACGGCCGCGGCGCTCACCACCCACGCCAGCAGCCGGTTGGTGAGCCCGGGCATCGCGTTCTGCTCCATGAGCAGCGTTGGAATCCCGCGCATCGACGCCAGCGCCACCACAGGTCCCGAGCTGTAGCCACCGACGCCGATCACCAGGCGCGGACGATGACGAGTGAGGACACCCCACGCGTCGACGGCGCTCAACGGAAGCAGGGCCAGACCGCGAGCGAGCGATCCAATCGACTTGCCCTTCAGGCCCGCGCTTCGAATCAGCTCTAGAGGAAACCCCTCGCGCGGAATCACCCGCGCTTCGATCCCCGCCGCCGTGCCAACGAACGTCACCTTCGCCTCGGGCACACGCGCGACCAGCGCACGCGCGACCGCGATGCCTGGATACAGGTGCCCGCCCGTGCCGCCGCCCGCGATCAACACGGAGACGCGCGCGTCGTGACCTTCGCGTCCTTCGTGGCTCACCAGCGATCACCTCAGACTCCCGACGCCTCGTGCTGCGAGATGTTGAGCAGCACGCCCATGCCGAGCAGATTGATCAGCAGCGACGATCCTCCGGCGCTGACGAGCGGAAGCGGGAGTCCCTTCGTCGGCAGCAGCCCGAGCACGACGCTGATGTTGACGAGCGCCTGCACCGCGATCATCGCCGTGAGGCCGAGCGCCACGAACGATCCGAACGTATCCTCCGCGCGCAGCGCGATGCGCGCGCCGCGCCACGCGATCACGCAGAAGCAGATCAGCACCGCGGTTGCGCCGATCAAACCGAGCTCCTCGCTGATCACGGCGTAGATGAAGTCGGTGTGCGGCTCGGGAAGGTAGAACAGCTTCTGCACGCCGCCCATCAGGCCTTTGCCGAAGACGTGACCGGTGCCGACGGCGATCATCGACTGAATCACTTGAAAGCCGTCGCCAAGCGGATCGGCCCACGGATCGAGAAACGCCAGCAGCCGGCGCTTCCGGTAGGACGCGCTGATGAGCACGATGTAGAGCCCCGGAAGGGCGACCAGCGCGGTGCCGATGAGATATCGATAGTTCAGTCCGGCGGCGAACACCATCAAGGCGACGATGAGCAGCAGCGAGATCGCGGTGCCGTAATCCGGCTCCAACACGATCATCGCGAACAGGGTGCCAACGACGATTGCAATGGGCAGCAACGAGTACTTCAGCTCGTCGATGCGATGGAGGCGCCGTTCGAGCATGAGTGCCGTGAAGAACACCGCCGCGATCTTCGCGAGCTCGGACGGCTGAATGCCGAGGCCTCCGAGGTTGAACCATCGGCGAGTGCCGTTCACCGGTGGACTGAAGAACACCAGCAGCAACAGCAGGCCGACCAGGGCGAGCGCGCCCCAGACGAAGGCGTCATTCCGATACGTGCGGTAGTCGATCCGCATCGCGACCGCGAGCACCGCCAGTCCCAACACCGCCCACATCGCCTGCTTGGTGAGGAACAAGTACGGCTGATCGAACCGCTCGAGCGCCACGACGGCCGACGCGCTGTACACCATGACCACGCTGATGGACACGAGCAGCAGCGTCGTCGTAAAGAGGACCCGATCGGATTTCAGCTTCCTAGCCACGATTCATCCAATTGCCCATAAAGTCCCACCGCGTGACGTCCGAAAAGTCACTCGTTGGCGGGTCTGAAGAACAAGACCCGCCCTACAAACGCCTGCTGTCGCAGGCCGGGTCTTGCTTTGTAGACCCGGCATTCGGGATCCGCTAAGATTCCGATCCCGCTGAGCGGTCAGCAGCCGTCAGTGAACACGAGGGATGGGACACCCACCTCGCAGACCGGGGTAGTCTGCGTTCCCAGCGGTAGGCTCTCACCCGCACCAGCCCACTGACGACTGCTCACCGCTCGCGGTGCATCAGGCGGGTCTCAAGACCCGCCTCTACGCTGTCGCAACGCCTCCACTTCTTCTTTGAACGCGCGACCACGAGCCGCGTAGTCGGCAAACCAATCGAAGCTTGCGCAGGCAGGCGCCAGCAGCACCACTCCTCCAGACGCCGCCTGCTCGAATCCACTCGTGACGGCCTCGCGCATCGACGAGGCATCGATCACCGGCAGCACATCGCTCAACGCCTCGCGCACCAGCGGCGCGGCTTCGCCAATCGCAATCACCGCGCGTCCGCGATCGCGCAGCGGTTCGCGAAGCTCGCGCAAGTTGCCGCCCTTGAACCGTCCGCCAATCAACGCCACGACACCACTGTCAAAGCTCTCGATCGATCGCCGGGCCGCCTCGACGTTGGTGGCCTTCGAGTCGTTCACGAACCTCACACCGCGGACGGCTCCGACCGGCTCCATCACGTGCTCGAGGCCACGAAACCCCGACAGCGCGTGCGTCATCGCACGCGGCGACACGCCGGCAATGTCGGCAACCGCCGCGGCCGCAACGACGTTGCCCAACATGTGCGCACCCGTGAGCTCCACCGCTGATACCGGGATCAACGCCGTGTCCTCTTGCGACCGTCTGCGAACGATCCACTCGCCGTCGACCACATACCCTTCGTCGAGAGATCCCGATGGCGCAAACCGCACGCGCGTCGGCGCGATGTCCTCGCTGCGCGCCATCACAACCGGGTCGTGTGCGTTGACGACCGCCCAATCCGCGGCGCCCTGATTGGCGAAGATGCGCGCCTTCGCCGACGCGTACTCGTCGACCGAGGCATGCCGATCGAGATGATCGTCAGCAAAGTTGATCCACAGCGAAATCCACGGACGAAATGTCGTCGTGCTCTCCAGCTGAAAGCTGCTGACTTCGACAACATGAACGGTGTCCGGTGAAGACGCCTCCACCTGCGCACTGAGCGGCACGCCGATGTTCCCGCCGACGAGCGCCGTGCGCCCCGCCGCCGTCACCATTCGTCCGATCAGCGTCGTCGTCGTCGATTTCCCTTTCGTTCCGGTGACCGCGATGATCGGCCCACGCACCCACCGCGACGCGAGCTCGAGCTCGCCGATCACCTCGACGCCGCGCGCGCGCGCCGTGGCGAATAGCGGCTGATCGGTGATCACACCGGGGCTCGTCACGATCAGATCGGCGGTGTCTACCGTTGTCGACGTGTGTCCACCCAACTCGAGCTCGACGCCCGCGGCACGCAGGCGATCGGCGTCGTTCAGCGTCGCGCGCGTTTCCGTCAACACGACTCGTGCCCCTCTGCGCACCAGCAGCTCCGCCGCGGCGATGCCGCTTCGTGCCGCCCCCACCACCACCACGCGGCGTCCGTCCACCCTGAACGCGTCGCTCGCCACACCATCACCGCAGCTTCAGCGTTGTCAGACTGAACAACGCAAACACGATCGCCACGATCAAAAACCGCGTGATCACCTTGGGCTCGCTCCAGCCGATCAGCTCGAAGTGATGATGCAGCGGCGCCATCTTGAACACGCGCTTGCCGGTGAGCTTGAACGAGGCCACCTGGATGATCACCGACAGCCCTTCGAGCACGAAGATGCCGCCGACGATTGGGAGCAGCAGCTCCTGCTTGATGAGAATGGCCACGGTGCCCAGCGCCCCGCCCAAGGCGAGTGAGCCGACATCGCCCATGAAGATCTCGGCGGGGTAGCAGTTGTACCAAAGGAATCCCAGGCTCGCTCCCACCAAGGCCCCGCAGAAGATCGTCAGCTCTCCTGCGGGAGGGAATCGCACCAGCAGCAGGTAGTCGGCGAGCACGGCGTGCCCAGTCACGTACGCGAGCGCCGTGAATGCGGCAGCCGCCACCGCGAACGTGCTGATCGCGAGACCGTCGAGACCGTCGGTCATGTTGACGCCGTTGCTCGCGAACACCAGCACGAGGATCGCGAACAGCACGTAGAAGTAGCCGAGATCGGGAATGAGGTTCTTGAAGAACGGAAAGATCAACCGCGTGCTGTACAGAGGGATTGGCAGCTGCGACAGCCACAGCACGGCCAGGCCGACGCCGACGGCGACGACGATCTGGCCGAGCATCTTGTAGCGCGGGATCAACCCGTGGTGTGAGCGGCGCGTGATCTTGAGGTAGTCGTCCAGGAAGCCGACGATCGCAAACCCGACGGTGGCCAGCACCGCGATCCAGATGTACGGATTCGAGAGATCCGCCCACAAGATCGTGGGCACGATGGCCGCGGTCACGATCAGCAGACCGCCCATCGTCGGCGTGCCGGCCTTGGCGCGATGCGACTGCGGGCCTTCCTGGCGGATGATCTGTCCCACCTGAAAATCGCGCAGCGTGCCGATCAGCCACGGACCGAACAGCATGCTGATCGCGAACGCCGTGATGCTCGCCGCTGCCGTACGGAACGTGATGTATCGCGTCACGTTCAGTACACCCAGAAACGACGCGGCTCCCGCGAGCCGCGGCAGCAGATAAAACAGCATTAAGACAGCTCCGCCGCAATTCGATCCACCACGATGTCTGTGCGCGTCCCGCGCGATCCCTTTACCAGCACCAGATCGCCCGGCCGAATGGCCTCGACGACTATCGGTGCTGCCTCGTCGCTCCTCTCGAAGTACCGAACCGAACCCGATGGCATGCCGGCGTCGATCGCCGCATCGGCCATGGCTCGCGCTGGCGCGCCGCCGACGGTGAAGAGCAGGCTCACGCCGGCTGCCGTCGCGGCGCGGCCGCACACGTCGTGGAGGGCGAGCGCGTGATCGCCCAGCTCCAACATCTCGCCAAGCACGGCGACCTTGCGCGACGCGTGTGATTCCTTCGCCACGACCTCGAGCGCGCGCCGCAGGGCCGTCGGACTCGAGTTGTACGAATCGTCGATGAGCGTCACCCGGTCGCGAAGCTGCTTCACGGCGCCACGCCGGTCGGCCGGACGAAGCCGCGACGCCACCGCGGTGACGGCATCGAGAGAGACGCCGCAGTCGATGGCCACCGTCATCGCCGCCAGCACGTTCGAGAAATTGCCGCGACCGAGCAGCGGTGTGTCGACGACGGCTTCCCCGGCTGGAGTCGCCACCCGCGCACGCATGCCGGCAATGCCGCGGTCTTCGATATCTCGCGCGCGCACGCTCGCGCCTTCCACCGTGCCAAACGTCAACATGCGTCCGACAAACCCTCCCACCCGGCTCATCACACGGCTGTCGTCGGCATTGCAGACGAGCACCGTGCGAGCGGTCGATCGTTCGAGAATCTCCGCCTTCGCATCGGCGATCGCATCGGGAGAGGCAAAGAAGCCGAGATGCGCATCGCCGACGTTGGTCCAGACGCGGACGTCGGGCTCGGCGATCGCGACCAGCGTGCTGATCTCCCCAGCGTGGTTCATGCCCAGTTCCATCACCGCAACATCCGGCCCCGTGCGCAGCTGCATCAGCGACAGCGGCAGACCAATGTGATTGTTCAGATTCCCCTTGTTCTTCACGACGCGACGGACGGGAGCGAGCATCTCTGCCATCGCTTCCTTCGTCGTCGTCTTTCCCGCACTGCCGGTGATCGCGATCACCTGCGTTCCTGCCGCGCGCCGCACCGCGTGCGCCAGCGCCTGCAGGGCCGTTAGCGTATCGGCCACCTCGATCAATCCGGGCCCGCTGGCCCGGCCGGTCTCCACGATCGCGCCCGCCGCACCCCGCGACCGCACATCGTCGACAAACGCGTGCGCGTCGAATCGCGGTCCGCGCAACGCGATGAACAGGTCGCCCTGACGCAGCGTGCGGCTGTCGGTGACGATCTCGCCAACCGGACTCTCGAGATCACCCGAACGGAGCGTGCCGTCGACGGCACGTGTCACCCAGCCGAGCGTCAGCGCAACTGCATTCACCCCGCACCCGACTTGAGCCGCCGCGTCTCGAGCGCGTCGCGCGCCACCTCGATGTCATCGAACGGCATCGTCCGTCCGGCAACCTCTTGGTACTTCTCGTGACCCTTGCCGGCGATCAGCAGCACGTCGCCAGCAGCTGCCATCTCCACGGCGCGCACGATCGCCTCGCGGCGATCGACGATCGACAGCACCTCGGCGCCACGCTGCTTGGTCTCGGGATCCGCGCCGCGCTTCACGTCTTCGATGATCTGCATCGGATCTTCGCTGCGCGGATTGTCGGACGTGATCACGACCACGTCGCTGAGCCGCGCGGCCACCATCCCCATCAGCGGCCGCTTCATGCGATCGCGGTCGCCGCCGGCACCGAACACCGTGATCAGTCTCCGCGCCGCCATCGGCCGCGCGGTCTCGAGCAGGTTCCGCAGCGCATCGTCGGTGTGGGCGTAGTCGACGACCACGGTCACATCGTCGTCAACGCTCGACACCACTTCGAAACGGCCGGGCACTCCACTGAGACGACGCAGTCCCTCTTCGATGGCGTCGATCGGCACGTCGAGCTCCGACACGGTGGCCACCGCAGCTAGGATGTTGTAGACGTTCGGCTTGCCGACCAGCCGCGACTCGACGTGCACCAACCCGCGCGGGGATCTGATGTCGAACGTCAGACCGTCGAGCGAAAACGAGAGCGGCCCGGGCGACACAACCGCCGTTTTGTTGATGCCGTAGGTCACCGGTCGGTCGCAGATCTCCACCAGCGAGGCGCCGCGTGGATCGTCGATGTTGATCGCGGCGGGCGCATCGGCGGGCAACAACTCGAACAGCCGTCGCTTGGCGGCAAAGTAGTCGTCCATGCCAGCGTGAAAGTCGAGATGGTCGCGGGTCAGGTTGGTGAACACACCGGCGGCAAACCGGATTCCATCCGCGCGCCTGAGCGCGAGCGCGTGCGACGACACTTCCATGACACAGGCGCCGCATCCCGCCTCGACCATTTCGCGCATCATCGCCTGGAGTTCGGGCGCCTCCGGGGTCGTGCGCGTGGCGTTGAGTGCGCGCGATCCGATCCGATAGGTGACCGTGCCCATGAGCCCCGTGGTCACGCCGGCCGCATCGAGCATCGAGCTCACCAGATAGCTCGTGGTCGTCTTGCCGTTCGTGCCCGTGATGCCGATCACCTTCATGTGCGTACTCGGGTGACCGTAGAACTCGGCGGCGAGCCGAGCCAGCGCGAGCCGTGCGTCTTCGACGATGAACCACGGCACGTCGACCGTCGTCGACGGCGGATCGGAGGCGACGATGGCTGCGGCGCCGGATGCGATCGCCGCCGGTGCGAACACGGCGCCGTCGGCCTTGAAGCCGCGCAACCCGACGAACACCGTGCCGCGCGCCGCGCGGCGCGAGTCATGGGTGACGCCGGTACAGGTCACGTCGAGACTGCGCAACCCGGTGGTCGGCGCGACGTAGCCGGGCATCGGCTCGAGCACGCGAGCGAGTTCGGCAACCGTCATGGCTTCGCGACGCCGCCGTCGTCGTCTGGCGCTCGCCGATCGAGGCGAAGCACCGCGGTCACCGCGGCATCGATCGGCGTTCCGGCCGCGGGCAACTGCTGCGCCACCACGCCTGCGCCATGCAATCGCACGGAGAGGCCCAACCGCGCGAGGACGCGCAGCGCCTCGCGGGCGCTCATGCCCGTGAGATCGGGAAACACCGGCGCCCCCGCCAGTGTGACGATCGGCGGCGACGTCACCGGGCCGGAGGTCTGCTGGGTGGTCTCGTCGCGCCGCGTGACCAGCAGCGGCGCGGGCGCGTTGATGTTCTGCGGTACGCCTTCGTGCCGGAGTGCCGCCGCCGCGATCTTCTGGAAGATCGGCGCCGCGACGACACCACCGTATGGCGACACCCTGTGCGGTGAGTCGACGACGACCACAATCGCGAACACGGGTTTGCGTGACGGGGCGAAGCCGACGAACGAGACGTTGTAATCGGAGTGACCGCGGTAGCTCCCGTTCACGAGCTTCTTCGCAGTACCGGTCTTGCCCGCCACCGTGAAGCCGGGAATCTGCGCCTTGGTGCCGGTGCCGCGCACAACCACTTCTTCCATGATTTCCGTGAGGGTCGCGGCCGTCTCCGGGTTGATGGCGCGATCGAGCACCTTGCGAGGCACGGTCAAGCGCTTGCCGTCGCGGATCACCGCTCGCACCGCTCGCGGCTGAACCAGCTCTCCGCCATTGGCCACCGCGCTCACCGCCGCGGCCATCTGCAGCGGTGTCACGCCAACTTGATAACCCATCGCGACCGACGCCAGTGCGCTGTCGCTCAATTTCGATACGTCCCACACGATGCCCGGGTTCTCGCCACGGAAATCAGGTGAGCTTGGTTTGCCGAAGCCGAAGCGCTGGACGTAGTCGCCCATCTTCTCGGGGCCGACCCTCAACGCCACCTTGATCGCCCCGACGTTGCTCGACTTGACGATCACGTCCGTGAACGACAACACGCCGTAGTTGTGATCGTCTCTGATCAGCCGCGAACCGAATCGGATGTTGCCGGCGCTGGCATCGATGATCGTGTTCGGCGTGACCGACTTGGTTTCGAATGCCGCGCTCGCGGTGACGATCTTGAAGGTCGAGCCGGGCTCGTAGAGATCTTGGATCGCGCGATTGCGGCGCGTGTCCTCGCGCGCATCGCGATAGTCGTTGGGGTTGAAGTCAGGCGCGTTGGCGAGCGCCAGGATCTCGCCGGTGTAGGGATCCATGATCACCGCGGATCCGCTTGACGCACCGCTCCACTGAATGCCTTCGCGGAGCTCTTTCTCGGCGACGTGCTGCAGGTACTCGTCGATCGTCAGCTCGAGCGACGCACCCGAGGTGGGAGGACGCTCGACGCGGCTGAAGGCACGGCGATGCGCATCGGTCTGGACCAGCACGGTGCCGGCGCGGCCGCTGATGAACGAGTCGTAGGTGGCTTCGATTCCGCTGAGGCCTCCGTTGTCGACGCCGACGTAGCCGAGCACGTGCGACGCGAGATCGCGATTGGGATAGGTGCGTCGGCTCTCCTTCATGAAGCCAATGCCATCGAGTTGAAGATCGGAGACGCGCTTAGCTTGGTCGGGCCACACCTGCCGACGAACGTAGGCGAAGTACTTCCCCTTGCGGATCTTTTCGGCGATCGCCTGACGATCCTTGGCCTCACAGTCGCCGAGCGCGCCGCACACCGCTGCCGCGGTGCGATCGACGTCGGCGATCTCACTGGGGACCGCGTAAATCGTGTCGGCGTCGACGCTATAGGCGAGGATGCGGCCGTGCCGATCGACGATGTCGCCGCGCTTGGCCGGTGCTTTGATCGTGTACGACTGCTGACGCTCGGCGCGCGAGGCCAGGTCGCTGTAGCGAATCACCTGCAGGTAGACCAAGCGGGCCTCGATGCCGATCGCCCAGACCACGAGCAGCCCGAGCGCGGTCGCCATGCGGCGCTTCAGCGTGGGACGCCAGTCGTTGGCTGGGGGGTCGGCCACCGAAACTCCGTTCGTTCTACCTACCGGCGTGCAACGACCGACCGCGGCGGCGCCTGTGCCGGGATCACACGTTCGATGACCGCGGCGTCATCGGACTCGGGCGCCACCATGTGCAGCCGGCCCATCGCCAGCTTCTCGATCCGCGCCGGCGACTTGAGCGTCTCGATCTCGAGACGCAGGTGCCGGTTGATTTCGTCCTCGCCGGCGCGCTCCAGCTGCATCTGCTCGAGGCGATAGCCGTGGCGCAGCAGCTCGAAATGCTGCCAGGCCGAGAACAGCAGCACCACGACCAGGAAGACGCCGACCAGCGTCGAGCGCCACATCTCGCGATGCCGCTCGCGATCGACCTCGCGCACGATCGGGTTGTTGCGGACGTCCTTCTTGATCGCGTACTCGAACGCCTCGCTCATGACCGCACCGCCAATCGATCAGGCCCCGGGCCTCTGGCCTCAGGCCCCGGATCGGAGACCGACATCTCAAACTGAGGCCTGGGCCCTGGGGCCTGGGGCCTGCTCGCGGAGCGAAGCTTGGCGCTCCGCGCGCGAGGATTCCGATCGACTTCCGCCTCGCTCGGCACCACCGGCCGCTTGGTGCGAATCACGATCGCGCCGTCGCTCTGAAGCGATCGCAGCGTGTGTTTGACGATGCGATCCTCGAGCGAGTGAAACGTGATGGCGACCAGCCGCCCGCCGGGCGCGAGCCGTCCGGCCGCCCGGCGCAGAAACCCATCGAGATCCTCGAGCTCACGGTTCACCCAAATGCGGATCGCCTGAAACGTCCGCGTCGCAGAATCGATTCGCGTGTAGCCCTTTCGCGGAATCGCTCGGCGCACGATGTCGGCAAGACGTCCGGTGGTCTCGATGCGTCCCGCGCGACGTGCCTCGACGAGCGCTCGCGCGACTCGACGTGCGTGCCGCTCTTCGCCGTATTCGTGGATCACGTCAGACAGCGTCCGCTCGTCGGCGTCGCCAATGAGATCCGCCGCGGTCGGTCCGCTCGACCGGTCCATGCGCATATCGAGCGGCTCGTCGCGTCGAAAGCTGAAGCCGCGGCCCGGCGCATCGAGCTGCATCGACGACACGCCGAGATCGGCGACCACGCCGTCCACGGCCGCGACGCCGCGCGCATCGAGCACATCGCCGACGCGGCGATAGTCGCTGTGCACGAACTCGATGCGATCGCCGTACGGCTGCAGTCGAGTGCGTGCGTCATCGAGCGCATCGCGATCGCGGTCGAGCCCGATCACCCTCGTGGCTCCTGCGTCGAGGATCGCACGCGCATGGCCGCCGAGACCGACCGTACAGTCGAGGAAGACGCCCCCGCGTGACGGCTCGAGATGCTCGAGCACTTCCGCAACCATGACCGGCTCGTGCACAATGTCATCTCACTTAAATCCCGTGCTCAGACAACCGAAGCCCGTCCTCATCGGTCCACCCCTCGCGCGTCAGCTTCTGCACGAAGCGCTCCTCGTTCCACACCTCGAGGTAGTCGATGCGTCCGAACACGCGTACGTCGCCGACAATGCTGGCGCTCTCGCGCAGATGGGCCGGAATGATCACGCGGCCTTGCACGTCGAGCTCGCCGGTTTGGCCGTAGTAGTTGACCCGGTCGAGAAACTTGAGCCGCGAGGGGTGATTGCCCGGAATCTGCGTCAACTTCCGCTCGATTTCGATCCAGACCTGCAGGGGATAGATGCGGACGCACTCCCCCGTCAGGCTGGTGACAAACACATCCGGCCCGGTCTGGTCCTGAATGACCCCACGAAACAGTGTTGGCACCTTCAGCCGGCCCTTGTCGTCGATCCGGGTGGGTGCACTCCCACGTAGGCCCTTTTGCTCCACAATCGGCCACAAAAATCCACAGGGATAGTAAGCGCGACCGGGGGGGATGTCAAACGCAAACGATTCATGGCTATTGGGTTACGCCAAACTTTCGCCAATATTTCGTGGCCCTAGTATTGGCGAAACCTCGACACCGGCTGTATTGGGGTTAGAGCCATTGAGAAGGGACCCGGTGTAGGCTGAGACGCTCATGCTCCATTCGGCGCTCATCGGTGTGCCTGCCAGCGGCAAGACCACGCTTTTCCAGCTCATGACCAGCGCTCGTGACGCTCCGCGCGGCAAGGGCGACGTCAACATCGGCATTTCGAAGGTGCCCGACGCTCGGCTCGATGTGCTGACGTCGATGTACAACCCGAAGAAGCGCGTGCCCGCTACGATCGAGTTCACCGACATCATTCAGCCGACGCGCACGGGCGCGCAGGCGCTCGTCGATGTCGCCGGGTACAAGAACGCCGACGCGCTCGTGCACGTGGTGCGTGCGTTTCGATCGGATTCGGTCCCGCATGCGTCGGGCCCGATCGATCCCGCTCGCGACGCCAAGACCATGGAAGACGAGCTGATCCTCGCCGATCTGGGCATCGTCGAGCGGCGGCTCGAGCGCATCGAGAAGGACGCGAAGAAGGGACTGTCGGCCGAACTCACCAAGGAGCGCGAGCTCGTGTTTCGCTGTCGCGCGGCACTCGAAGAGGGCACATCACTGCGCGCGCTGCAGCTCGCAGGCGACGATCTGAAACGCCTGCGTGGCTTTCAGTTTCTCTCGGCCAAGCCACTGCTGCTGGTGATCAATCTCGACGAAGCCGATCTGCCCAGCGTCGGCGCTGATGTGGAGCGTGCGGCGGCATCGGCTGGGTTGAGTGGATTCCTCGCCCACGCCGCTACCAAGGCGGTGGCCTTGTGCGCGACCATCGAGCTCGAGATCGCGCAGCTTGGAGGCGACGACGCGAAAGCGTTTCTTGCCGATCTGGGCTTGAGTGAATCGGGTCTCGATCGCGTCATCCGCGCCAGCTACGACCTGCTGGGATACATCTCGTTCTTCACCGTCGGCGAAGACGAATGCCGCGCGTGGTCGATCGCGCGCGGCACGCACGCGCAGCTCGCGGCCGGCGAGATTCACACCGACATCCAGCGCGGTTTCATCCGCGCCGAGGTCGTCGCCTACGATGCGCTGATTGCGCGCGGCTCGATGCACGCCTGCCGCGAGCACGGCGAGGTGCGGCTCGAGGGCAAGGACTACGTCGTGCAGGACGGCGACATCATCAACTTCCGATTCGCAACGTAAAGGGCCGCCTGAAGGCGGCCCCTACGTACGACATGGACACGATCAAACGCATTGTGGTCGCCGACGCGCAGGTGCCGTTCGTGCAAGGCGGCGCCGAGCTCCACGTCCGCGCCCTGGTCGACGTCCTTCGCCGGCGCGGCTATCAGGCCGACCTCGTGTCGTTGCCTTTTCGTGCTCAGCCCAAGGAGGAACTGCTCGCGCAGGCGGCGGCATGGCGGCTGCTCGATCTGTCATCTGCCAACGCGCAGCCGATCGACTTGCTGATCGCCACACGCTTCCCCACCTACTTCGCGCGCCACGCGCGCAAAGTCGCGTGGGTGATCCATCAACATCGCGCCGCGTACGAATTGTGCGGCAGCGAATTCAGCGACTTTCAGCACACCGAGCGTGACGTCGGCCTCCGCAAGCGGCTGTTCGAGCTCGATGCGCGCATGCTCGGCGAATGCCGCCACGTGTTCGCCAACTCGCGCAACACGGCGCGGCGCCTGCAGACCTTTAACGGCGTCGCCGCCGAGGGGCTGTACCATCCGCCGCTCATCGCCGACCGTCTGCACAGCGGCCCATACGGCAACTACGTGCTGGTGGTGGGGCGGCTCGAGCGCGTCAAGCGCGTCGATCTGGCCGTCCGCGCCATGGCCCATGTTCCCCGCGCGATCTCGATCGTGCTCGCCGGCGATGGATCGGAGCGCGCGGCGATCGAGCGCACCGCCGTAGAATGCGGCGTGCGCGATCGCGTGAGGGTCGAGGGACACGTCGACGGCGACGAACTGGTGTCGCTCTACGCGGGCGCACTGGCCGTGATCTACGCGCCGTTCGACGAGGACTACGGCTACGTGACGCTCGAAGCGTTCCTGAGCCGCAAGCCAGTCGTCACGGGTACCGACTCGGGAGGCACACTGGAATTCGTGGTCGACGGCGAGAACGGATTCGTGTGCGCCCCGGAACCCGAACCCATCGGCGCCGCCATCTCGCGGCTGGCCAACGATCGCAGTCTGGCTGCACGCCTCGGAGCCGCGGGCCAGACGCGCGCGCGGCAGATCACGTGGGACGGTGTGGTGGAGCGCCTCGTTGGCTGATCCGTCGACCGTCTCGATCGTCATTCCCGCTCTCAACGAAGAGCACGCGATCGGCGACGTCGTCGCCCAGCTTCGCAGCACCGCACCCTGGCGCGAGATCATCGTCGTCGACGACGGCTCGGCCGATACGACGGGCGATCGAGCCGCGGCCGCCGGCGCGTGCGTCATTCGTCATCCCTACAACAAAGGCAACGGCGCCGCGGTGAAGACTGGTATCCGCCACGCCCAGGGTGAATTCGTCCTCATCGTCGATGCCGACGGACAACATCAGCCCTCTGATGCCGCGCGAATCGTCGCCCGGCTGGGCGAATACGATCTCGTGGTCGGCGCGCGCGCCGATGCCACGCAAGCGACGACGATGCGGAGACGCGGCAATGCCGCGCTGAACGCGCTGGCAAGCTATCTGACCGGGCGACCGATTCCCGATCTCACCTCCGGGTTTCGCGGCGCGCGGCGCGAGCACCTCCGTGAGTTCCTGCATTTGCTGCCAAACGGATTCTCGACGCCGACCACAACTACGCTCGCGTTCATCAAAGCCGGTTACAACGTCAGCTTCGAGCCAATCGCAGCGCGGCAGCGCATCGGCCATTCGAAGATCAAATTGACTCGCGACGGTGCCAGCTTCTTCCTGATCCTGTTGAAGGTGATCACCATCTTCAGCCCGCTGCGGCTGTTTCTTCCGATTAGCGCGCTGTCGTTCGCCATCGGCGCGTTGTACGGCATCGGCAACTTCGCGTGGACCGGCCGCATCCCGAACGGAGCGGTGATTCTCATTCTGTTCGCGGCGCTCGTGTTCCTCGTCGGGCTCGTGTCCGAACAGATCGCCTCGCTGCGCTTCGACGGCCACGGGCGCCAGTAGCGGAGTGCTTGCTCGCGCGCACATGCAGCCGCTGGTCATCGTCCCCACTTACAACGAACGCGAGAACCTGTCGCCGCTCATCAGCGCCTTGCTGGCGTATCCGATAGTGCGCGTCCTCGTCGTTGACGACGCCTCGCCCGATGGCACCGGCGATGCCGCCGAGGCGATCGCGGCGGCGAGCGGTGGACGGGTCTCTGTGCTGCGACGCCGTGGCCCACGCGGGCTCGGCCGGTCTTACGTGGAAGGCATGCAAACGGCGCTGCGCGCCGACGCGACCCACGTCTGTCAGATGGATGCCGATTTCTCGCACGATCCCTCCGAGCTGCCGCGGCTCCTCGACGCCGCCGCGACCGGCGATCTCGTGATCGGCTCGCGCTACGTGCCGGGAGGCGCGCTTCGAAACTGGCCGCGGCACCGCGTCGTGCTGAGCCGCGTGGCCAATTGGTATGTGCGGAGCATTACGCGTCTGCCTGTCCATGACTGCACCAGCGGATTCCGCTGCTGGTCGCGCGATCTCCTGAGCCGCCTGCCGCTCGATCGGATCGTGTCCGACGGCTATTCGTTTCAAGTCGAGATGACCTGGGAAGCGCGTGAGGCCGGCGGCCGCATCATCGAAGTGCCGATCACGTTCGTCGAGCGCCGGCAGGGAAGCTCGAAGTTGTCGGGGCATGTGATCGGCGAATCGATCGTGCTTCCCTGGCGCCTCGCCGCGCGACCTCACCGGACGAGGTGATACTTTCTTGCCGGTGCCGAGACCGTCCATCAGCGCGTTCTTCCCCTGCTACAACGACGCGACCACCATTGGCGATCTCGTCCTCACCGCCGACGCCACGCTGCGAGGCCTGACCGACGACCACGAGATCATCGTCGTCAATGACGGGTCGCGCGACAACAGCGCCGAGGTGCTGCGCGCGCTCACCGCTCGAGTCGCGCAGCTGCGCATCGTGACGCACGAGACCAATCGCGGCTACGGCGCGGCGCTGCGCAGCGGCTTTGCGCACGCGACCAAAGAGCTGGTCTTCTACACCGACGGCGATGCGCAATACGACGTCGGCGAGATTCCCATCCTGTTGATGCTGCTCACCGACGACACGCACTTCGTCAACGGCATGAAGATGACTCGCCGGGATCCGGGCTATCGCGTGTTCTTCGGCAACCTGCATCGATTCGTCACGCGGTGGTCGTTCTGGCTGCCGGTGACCGATGTCGACTGCGACTTCCGGTTGATCCGACGATCGATCGTCGAGCGCCTCGCGCTGAAGAGCAGCAGCGGGTCGATCTGCGTGGAGCTGGTGAAGCAGGCGCAGCGCGCCGGAGCGCAGTTCCGTGAGGTCTCGGTGCATCACTACGCTCGCCGTTCGGGCGAGTCGGAATTCTTCACTCCGGGCCGCATTTTCCGCACCTATCTCGATCTCGCGAAGATGTGGTTCGAGCTCATGGTGGTCGAGCGGCGGCAGCGCTGAACCGTCTGGTAAGATGCTCGCGTGCCTGCCGCTGATCCCGTGAACGCCGACGACCTGCGCGCGTTCTACCGCGACCGCCGCGTCATGATCACCGGCGGTCTCGGCTTCATCGGCAGCAACCTCGCGCGCGCCCTCGTCGATCTCGGCGCACACGTCCTCCTCATCGATTCGCTGATCTCCGAATACGGCGGCAACCTGTTCAACATCCGCGGTATCGAAGAGCGCGTGAAGGTGAACATCGCCGACATTCGCCAGCAGAGCACGATGAACTATCTCGTGCGCAGTCACGATGTGATCTTCAACCTCGCCGGCCAGGTCAGTCACATCGACAGCATGGAGGACCCCTACACCGACCTCGAGATCAACTGCCGCAGTCAGCTCTCACTCCTCGAGGCGTGCCGACGCTACAACCCGTCGGTCAAGGTAGTCTTCGCCGGTACTCGACAGGTGTACGGCCGCCCCGAATCGCTGCCGATCACCGAGAAGCACCTGGTGCGCCCCACCGACATCAACGGCATCAATAAGGCGGCGGGCGAGTACTACCATCTCGTCTACGACTCGGTGTTCGGCGTACGCGCCTGCTCGCTGCGGCTGACCAACGTGTACGGCCCGCGTCAACTGCTCAAACACAATCGTCAGGGCTTCATCGCCTGGTTCATCCGTCAGGCGATCGAGGATCGCGAGATCCAGATCTACGGCGACGGCCGTCAGCTGCGCGACTTCGTGTACGTGGACGACGCCGCGGACGCGTTCCTGCGCGCAGCGGCGACCGACGCCAGCAACGGGCAGGTGTTCAACGTCGGCGGCCCTGAAGCGATCTCGCTGAAGGATCTCGTCGAGCTGCTGATCTCGATCGCCGGCACCGGCCGGTATCGCTTCGTCGAGTGGCCGCCGGAGAAAAAGGCGATCGACATCGGCGACTTCCATGCCGACTCGACGCTCATCACGCACACGCTCGGCTGGCGGCCGACAGTGGCGCTCGCCGAGGGCCTGAAACGCACCGTCGAGTTTTATCGCGCGCACCTCTCGCACTACGTGACGACGACCTCCGACGTCGCCGCGCTGTGAGCGCTCCGACACGACTTCCGTTCGTCGATCTCCGTCCCGTTGATGACGCCGGCGACGTGCGCGCGGCGATCGACCGTGTGATCGCCAGCGGCTGGTATATTCTCGGCCCTGAAGTCGAACAGTTCGAAGCCGAGTTCGCCTCCGCGTGCAGTGCGCGCTTTGCGGTCGGCGTGGCCAGCGGCACCGATGCCATCGCGCTGGCGTTGCGCGCGTTGGACATCGGCACAGGCGACGAAGTACTGGTGCCTGCGATGACCGCTCCGTTCACGGCGCTTGGCGTCATCGCGGCAGGTGCACAGCCGGTGTTCGTCGACGTCGAGCCGCGAACGCTGACCATCGACGTCGATGCCTGCGCCAATGCGCTCACAGAGAAGACACAGGCGATCATCCCGGTGCATCTGTACGGACAGCCGGCAAACATGGAGGCGGTTCGCAGCCTCGCAGCAGCCATGTCGCTGGCCATCGTCGAGGACTGCTGCCAGGCGCATCTCGCGACCGAGCAAGGCGTACCGATCGGCCTGCGCGCCGATGCGGCGGCCTACAGCTTCTATCCGACAAAGAATCTCGGATGCCTGGGCGACGGTGGCGCGGTGACCACCAACGATGCGTCGCTCGCGGAACGCCTTCGCCGTCTTCGCAACGGCGGCCAGGCCGAGCGCTATCGTCACGTCGAGCTCGGTGTGAACAGCCGGCTCGACGAAATGCAGGCGGCAATCCTACGGGCCCGGCTGCCAAGGCTCCGTGCGTGGACGAAACGACGCCGCCAGCTCGCGGCGCTGTACCGACGCGACCTTCCATCATCCGTGCAGACGATCGATGAGCGCGACGCCGGACATGTGTACCATCTCTTTCCCGTGCGCATGCCGAACCGCGATCGTCTTCGGGCCCATCTGGCACACGCTGGCATCGAGACGCTGGTGCACTATCCCGCGCCGTTGAACGAACTGCCGGCGTTTGCCGACTGCCGGTCGCTTCCATGTCCAGTGGCGGCACAGGCGTCTCGCACGCTGCTGTCGTTGCCGCTGCATCCGAAGCTTGCCGATGCCGACGTCATCGCGGTCGCCGGCGAGGTGGGCGCATTCGTGAAAGGATCTGAACCAGCGTGAGAGCGTTGATCACAGGAGGCGCCGGCTTCATCGGCTCGCATCTGGCGGAGCGGCTGCTGCAAGACGGCTACGAGGTCGAGATCATCGACGACCTGTCAACCGGGTCGATCGACAACATCGCGCATCTAAAGGGCGACAAGCGCTTCAGCTATGCCATCGACTCGGTGACCAACGAGCCGCTGCTCGCCGAGCTGATCGATCGCAGCGATGTGGTCTTCCATCTCGCCGCCGCCGTGGGCGTGAAGCTGATCGTCGAGCAGCCGGTGCACACGATCGAAACCAACGTGCACGGGACCGAGGTGGTGCTGAAGCACGCCAACAAGAAAAAGAAGCTGGTGTTCATCGCCTCGACCTCGGAGGTGTACGGCAAGAGCACGGCGGTGCCGTTCCGCGAGGGTGCGGAAGTGGTGCTCGGCGCCACGGTGAAGCATCGCTGGGCGTACGCGTGCAGCAAGTTGATCGACGAGTTCCTGGCGCTCGCGTAT
>Ga0075423_10001031_pt1 | contig 23842 bp, 22 predicted proteins | sample SoiMethybrSBSTD2_FD_80114 | JGI IMG/M metagenome (GOLD analysis project Ga0075423, IMG submission 80114) | Bulk soil microbial communities from a Populus tree surrounding site in Tennessee, USA - Soil MetaG P. TD hybrid SBSTD2 | ecosystem: Environmental > Terrestrial > Soil > Tree plantation... | reverse complement strand
GTACGACCGCGGGAGCGAGCGTGAGCGGATGGAGAACGCGCGCGCCGAAGTAGGCGAGCTCGGACGCCTCCTCGAACGAGATCGTTTCGATCGGCCGCGCCTCGGCAACGACGCGGGGGTCGGCGGTCATCATGCCGTCCACGTCGGTCCAGATCTCGACCGCGTCGGCGTCGAGCGAGGCCCCGATCAGCGCCGCCGTGTAATCGGAACCGCCGCGCCCGAGGGTCGTCGTCGCCCCCGCGGGGCTCGAACCGATGTAACCGGCCGCGACGGGGATCTCGCCCCGGGAACAGACGGTGGAGATCCGATCCCGAACGCGCCGTCCGGTCTCCTCCAGATCCGGTTGCGCCCGGCCGAACCGGTCGTCGGTCACGACGATCTCCCGGGAGTCGACGCCGATCGCCGGCAGCGACCTTGCCGCGAGCGCGCGCGACACCAGGCGGGCGGCGGTCATCTCCCCGTGCGCGAGGAAATGATCGCGGCCCGCCGGCGGCACCGAGCGCAGAACGGCGATGGCCCGAGCCATCCGAGCGAGCTCCTCGAAGAACGGCGCGATCTCCATCTCGACCGCGAGACCGGCGTCGCCGAAGAACTCGCGCACCAGTCGCTGCGTGTCGCGGTGTAATCGGGTCAGGCCCGCGAGGGACCGCGCCTCCTCCCCCGCCGCGGCCCGCTCGAGCGCCTCGATCAGCCGATCGGTCGTATCGCCGATCGCGGAAACGACGACGACCGGACATCGTTCCCGTGCGGCGGCCACGATCGCGCAGGCCCGCTCGAGGGCCGGAGCGTCTTCGAGCGACGTACCGCCGAATTTGAGGACGATCAAAAAGGCCTCAGCGGCTCAGGAAAGGAGGTCCCGGGCGACGGCGAGCTCGGCGTTCAGGATCGAAGCCCCCGCAGCGCCTCGAATGGTGTTGTGCCCGAGAGCCGTGAACTTCCAATCCAGGAGAGAGCACGGCGCGAGCCCGCCGACGATCGCGCACATCCCTTTCTGGGCGTCGACGTCGCGCCGGGGCTGCGGGCGGTGGCGCTCGGAGAGATAGACGACCGGCCGCTCCGGTGCGGAGGGCAGGTCCCGCACCTCGCTCCGCCCTCGAAACTCCTCCCAGGCGGACTCCACCCCCGTGGCGGACGTCTTGTGCGCGAAACCGACGGAGACGGACTCCGTGTGACCGTCCTCAACGGGCACGCGATACGTCATCGCCGAGATCACGAGAGGCGCCGGTCCGCCGGCTCCGTCGCGTGCCCCGCCGAGGATCTTCGCCACCTCGCTTTCGAGCTTCTCGGCCTCCCCCGGAATGTCGGGGATCACGTTGCCGAGGATGTCGAGCGAGGCGACTCCCGGATATCCGGCGCCCGAGATCGCCTGCATCGTCGAGACGAACGCTTTCTCCACGCCGAACGCGTCGTCGAGCGGGGCGAGCGCCATCGCCAGGAACATCGCGGAGCAGTTCGCGTTCGTCACCAGGGATCCGCTCCAACCCCGTCGCGCCCGCTGTCGGTCCAGAAGACACAGCGCGTCCGGGTTGATCTCGGGGATCACGAGCGGGACGTCTTCGTCCATCCGGTGCGCGGACGCATTCGAGAATACGAACGCGCCGCGGCGCGCGAAGAGCGGCTCGGCTTCCCGTGCGGTCGCGGAATCGAGCGCGGAGAAGACCGCCCGGCACGGAAGATCGTCCGTCACGCCCCGGACCTCCATCTGGGCGATGCGGTCCGGAAGCGGTGCGCTCAAACGCCATCGCGCAGCTTCGGCGTAGGGGCGTCCCGCCGACCGCTCCGACGCGGCGACCGCGACGACCTCGAACCAGGGATGGTCGGCGAGTCGCTCGAGAAAACGCTGTCCGACGGTGCCGGTCGCCCCGAGCACTCCGACGGGAATCTTCGTTCCGTTACGAGCTTTCACAGTGTTCCCACTCCGAGTCTAACGAGTGCATCCGTATAATTGCCTTTGTTCAGGATCAACACGGTACATGAGCTCCGCAACGCCCGGACCCCGCTGCCCGCGTTGCCACCGCGCGATCGCCGCGTGGCGGCTCGCGCACTGCATCTATTGTGGCGAGACCTTCCCGCCGGAGTTGAAAGAAGGACATTCGGAGCCCGAAGCGCTCAAGTGGGTCGACCGGCCCGCGATTCCCTCGGACGCGGCGAAGCAACTCGAGTTGATGAAGGTCCTGCCGATGGAAGCGAAGGCGAAGGGTTTCTCGCAGCGCACTCTTTTCGTCGCGGGAGTGGTCTCGATAGCGGCCTTTACCGTCATTTTCGTGCTGCTCTTCGTGCTCCTGCGGCGGTCCGCCCCGACGGTCGCCGGCCTCGTGATCGTGATCGGAGCTGCTTTTCTCGGCTATCTCGCATCGGTTTTCCTCCGGGCGTACCGGCGCGGTTCGAGCTGATCCGAGAGCCCGGCGGGCCCTCCCGTTTTCCGTCCGAAAAACGACGAGCCCCGGCTTGCGGGGCTCGCCGGAGAAACGAGACCGACGGATCAGGCGACGGGACGTCCCTGAATCAACCGGATGATGAGAACGACGACCGCGATGACGAGCAGGATGTGAATGAAGCCGCCGATGGTGTAGCCCGAGATCAAACCCAGGAGCCAAAGAACCAGCAGGATGATGAAAATGGTCCAAAGCATGATGTCGTCTCCTCCTATTCGACCGAGCCACCGGAGGCAGCCCGCGAAGCTTACAGCGAAGCTCATGCCAATTTTGTGAGCCCGGAGTCCGCACCGAGCATTTGGCGAAGCCAAATGCGATGCTCCGAGCGCGTAGCGCGACAAACCGCGGCGTCGAGCCGCGGCTCACCGGCGAGTCCCGCCGCTTATGCCCAAAGTCCAAGGTCGGTCAAAAGTCGGATGGTCGAAGGTCCCGGGAGCGCAACACGGTGCAGCTGAAGAACCCCGCGGAGCTTCCCGCCCGAATGGGTCTCGACACTCCGGAGCGCGTCCTGCTGGTCGATTCGCCGGAGGAGCTCACCGCGCGACTCGCGGCGTCGAGACCCGCTCCAAAGGCGACCGTCGAAACGAGCGGCAGCGCGATTCGATCGGTCAAGGACCTTTTCGACGCCGTGCTCGTCTGGCGCGAGGATCGCGGCGGGTCGCGATCGATCTTCGACGGGGCTCTGAAACGACTCGATCCGGGCGGAGCGCTCTGGGTGGTGACCGCTCTCAAGAAAGTTCGCGGACCGTTGACTCCGGCGATTCACCGGCTGGAGCTGTCCGACCTCCTGAAGGCGTTCGAGAAGGAGGGGCTCACGCACGACCGCGACGTTCGCGTATCGGCGTGGCACGTGGCCTATCGTTTCGTAAGGCGGAAAGCGTAAAACAGAAAACGGGAGTCGCTACTTGATCGCGGCGCGAGGAGTCTCCCGAGGTAATCGAGGGAGGAGCCTCGCGCCGCGGGAGCGCGACGGCTACTCCACGTAGGGAAAGAACTTTCCGGTCACTCGAAAGAACCGTCCGGTCGCCGAGTCGACAGTGAGCTGGCAGCGCGAGACTTCGAGCGTCGTCGAAAAGGCCACTCCGGGCGCCTTCAGGCTGACGGGATAACGCGTCCCGACCTTGAGCGGCGTGTTGAAATCGAACCGCACGCCGGTCGGAGTCACCTCGAGCACCTGGCGCGCGGTCTCCCAGCGAACCTTGAGCTCGTACTGCTCGGGCTTGAGCCGCTTCTGCGACTTGCCGGTATCGCTGCCCCGGGACGGGCGATCGGACGCGGGAGGATCGGAGTGGCGATTAACCATGGATGAACGGCGGAAATCGTCGGAGTTTTCCAAGTCCTCCCGTATCTAGCGAAACTTACGCCAGCTTACTCCCCCGTGGATTGGTCGAGCCGGCCCGGTCAGGAGGACTTCGAGAGCGAAGACGCGAGCCGGATCGCGGCCTGCATGCCCTGCTTTTCGCGAACGGCTCGGACCCGCGCCTTTTCCGCAGGCTTCAGTCTCCGGACGTAGCCCATGTATTTGCCCTGGAGTCTGCGAAGCGCCCGGACCTTCGGAGAAATCGCGACCCGTCGCCGGCGAGCGGGAGCACGGTTGCTCGCGGAAGCTCCCCGGGAGCCACGGCGGGAGCCGCGGCCGCCGATTCCTTCGAGCGCGGCGAGCTGCTGGCGCAGAACCGCGATCTCCTGGGAACGGCCGTTCAGCACGGCACGAACCTGCGACTCGCGGATCCTTCCCTGTGCCATCAGTCTCTGCAACGCGTATTGTGCTTCCGAGGGTGTCATCTGCATGATTTGCATGACCTCACTGTGATGTGACTCGTGGTTGTGAGCCGCCCGATTGCGGCCGCGCGGAGTCTACAACACTGAAGTTGTCGTGGAGACAGCCAAGGGCCTGCACTCACCAAAGTAAGTCCATTTGCCGTGAACGACAATTCCTACTTCTTACGACCGCCGACCGCCGCCGACTTTTGTTTAATGCCCGGCTTCTTCTTCTGCCCGCCACCTGCCGAACGAAGAGTTCGCGGCAGCAGGGACATCACGACCTCGGGACGAATGATCTTGCCTTCGGTCATGACATACGCCCGGTGGACGATGTTGCGCAACTCCCGCACGTTCCCGGGCCATTCGTAACCCTGAAGGAGCTCGAGAGCCTTGGGGTCCCACCCGGACACGCCCGCGCGCTCCTGCTCCTCGATCAGTTTCCGGAAATACTCGGCGAGCAGCGGGATGTCGTCCCGCCGATCGGCGAGCGTCGGGAGGGCGATCGGGAAGACGTTCAGGCGGTAATAGAGGTCCTCGCGCAGCTTCTTGTGCTTGATGGCGTCGTGCGGATCGCGGTTCGTCGCGGAGATCAGCCGAACGTCGACCTTGAGTTCCTGAGAACCACCCACCCTCCGGAGCGTTCGATCCTCGAGAACGCGCAGGAGCTTCACCTGCAGTTCCGACCCCATCTCGGTGATCTCGTCTAAGAAGAGCGTTCCGCCCGCCGCCTCTTCGAAGTATCCGACGCGCCGCTTGTCGGCGCCGGTGAACGAGCCGCGCTCGTGTCCGAAGAGCTCGCTCTCGATGAGCGTCGGAGAGATCGCGCCGCAGTTGAACGCAACGAACGGCTTGCCCGCGCGGCGCGAGAGACGGTGAATCGTGCGGGCCGCGACTTCCTTGCCGCTGCCCGACGCGCCCGTGATGAGGATTGGAGCGTTCGACTTGGCGACTCGGCGGATGATGTCGAAGATCTGCGTCATGATCGGCGACCGCCCGACGAGGTCGCCGAGCCGACCGGTCTCCTGCAGCTCGGCGCGGAGAGTCTCGACCTCGAACTCGAGCCTCCGCCGATCGGCAAGACGGTTGAAGACCACCTCGAGCTGCGCGGGGCGAAGCGGTTTCAGGAGGTAGTCCACCGCCCCGGCGCGCAGGGCTTCGATGGCGTTGTCGATCGAGCCCTGTCCGGTGATCACGATTCCCTCGCGATCGGAGTCGGTCTCGCGCGCCGCTCGAAGCACCTCGATCCCATCGCCGTCGGGAAGGTGGATGTCGACGATCAGCAGTCGCGGATCGAAGTCTTCGAGCGCCCGTGACGCTTCCTTCACGGTGCCGACCGACCGCGTCTCCCCGCCGAGGTCCCTGACGGATTCCTCGAGTCCCTTGCGGGTCGCCAGGTCGTCTTCGACGATCAAAACCTTCAAGCCGGGACCTCCGGAAAAGTCAGGATCGCGGAGACCTTTTCTCCGTCTTGTGAAAGACGCACGTCACCACCGGCGTCGGCGGCGTACAACCTCGCGAGAGCCAGCCCCATTCCCCAATTCTTGCCCGCGACCGTCGATCGAGGGGCAAAAAGCCGCTCCGGCTCCGCCGGAAGTGTTCCCGCGTTCTCGATGCGGACCTGGAGGCGGTCGTCGCCGCGCTCGCAAAAGACCGTCACGGGAGGCGACGAAGCGTGCTCGAGGGCGTTGGCGACGAGACAGGTCAACGCCTCGGAGAGTCTCTCCGGATCTCCCGTGAACCGTCCTCCCGTCGATCCGTGAACCTCGACCCCGTCGCCCGAAAGCGGCGCCAGCGTGGATGCGACCCATTCGTCGAAAGAAATTGACTTAGCTTCGCGCGACTCGGACAACAACAGATCGCGGCCGCGCTCGAAGAGGTCGAACGCGCGGCCGAGCTCCACGCGCGCCACATCGAGGGATTCCGCGGGGTCGTCCCCCCGGGCGAGGCGGCGGTTCGCCCCCTCCAGGTGCAGCGAAACGGCCGAGAGCGGCGTCGCCAGATCGTGCAGAAACGAGCGGAGGAACTGCCTGCGGACAGCATCCTTCGAGCTCGTCGAATCCCGCCTCACGCAGGCATCCTTTGTGCTACAAACACCGGCTCCAAGTATGTCAAAACCGAACGAGACCGAAGAGATCCCGGTGCCAGATTCGGCGCCGATTCCGGGAGTCCGTTCGTCGCTCAGGACCCGCTTGAAAGTCTCGGCGTTCATCGGGCTCGCGATCATCGCGGCGTGGCTGTACTACGCGGTCAATCAGGTACTGACGCTCCACGACGTCACACTCGAGATCCAGCGGACGACCGATCTGCGCGAGCGAGTCGGTGACGCGAAGAACGCGCTCGCCGAAGCCGAGGATGCTCTCGATCGGTACACGCAGACGGGTCAAGGCTACGACCTTTCCCGACACCACGCGGGGCGGACGACGATCCGCGGCGCGCTCGGCGCGATCCGGCGACGCGTGATGACCGAGACGCAGCGCGGCTCGCTCGAGCAGGCGGAGGCCGCGGAGGAGGTCTACTCCCAGGCGGCCGATCGCGCGATCGCGCGCTGGGCGCCGGGCAGCCCATCCGCCGCGCGGGAACAGCGCGACAACGTCGTCGAGCCGGCGGCCGGCGCGCTGCGCGATCTTCTTCTCGAACTCGAGAGCCGCTTCGGGCGGAACGAGACTCTCGCCGAGGGGCGACTCCGCGCTGCCCGCGATTCGGCGACCGCGGCTCTCGTGATTCTTGCGGGCCTGCTGCTGGCGGGCGTGCTGTGGCTCCTGACCGACGTCGACCGCCGCATCCTTTCGCCGGCAGTGGCCGCGACACGCGCGCTTCGCGACCTCGCGTCCGATCGGACACCGTCGCACCTCGCGGATGCGTCGGGCGACGAGGTCGGGGAGTTGGGGCGCCAGTTCAACCGGGCCGCCGCGGCGTACTCCGATCGCGCGCGCGCTCTCCGCGATCGCGACATCCAGACGTCCGTGAACGCCGTGCTCGCCGCGGCTGCCACCGTGAACGACCTGAAGGGCTTCGGATCGAAGGTCCTCGAGACCGTTCTCGAAGTGTCGGGAGCAGCGTCGGCGGTTCTGTACCTTCCGGAGGCCGGCGGCTCGTTCGCTCCGGCCGAAGCGGTCGGCTGGACCCCCTCGGGAGAAGACGGCGTCGGGGTCGCCGAGGCCCTGCGAGCGGCGGGGGCGAAGCGGCCGATCTTCGTATCGGTCGCGAGCGAGACGCCCACGATCGACGTCTACGACGGACGGATCCTTCCGCGTGAGAGTGCGCACATTCCGCTGATCTATTTCGGTCACGTCGTCGGCGTGCTGGCCCTCGGCGCGACGCGGCCTTTCACCGCGGGGGCGCGCAACGTGCTCTCCGGCATCGCTCCGAGCCTCGCCGTCGCGCTCGCGAACGCGTCCGCCAACGAGCGGGTCTCGGAACAGACGCGGCGTCTCGCGGAACAGAACGAGCTCCTCGAGGAGCAGCGGAGCCGCATCGCGCGGACGAACCTGGAGCTTCAGCGCGCGTCGGCGCTGAAGGACCGCTTCCTCGCGTCGGTGTCGCACGAGCTTCGGACCCCGATGACAGTCATCCTCGGATTCACGGGCGCTCTCTTGAAGGGCGGCCAGGGCAACCTGAACTCGCAGCAGCGCGAGAGCCTCGAACGCGTTCAGCGCAACGCCCGGCTCCTGCTCGGCCTGATCAACGACGTGCTCGACATCTCGAAGATCGAGTCGGGCAAGGTCGAGATCGAGCGGCAGCCCGTCGCGCTCGCCGCGCTCGCGCATCAGATCGAGGCGGACTTCCGCGAGACCGCGACCAACAAGGGCTTGACGTTCCGCGCGGAAGCGGCCCCCGGGCTCGACTCGGTGACGAGCGATCCGGCGCGAGTCCTGCAGATCGTCTCGAACCTCGTCGGAAACGCGCTCAAGTTCACCGAACGAGGATCGATCACCGTACGCTTCGAGCCGCGGGAGGACGATCGCTGGGCGATCATCGTCTCGGACACCGGCATCGGGATCCCCGAAGAGGAGCAGGCCGCTATCTTCGACGAGTTCCGTCAGGGCGAGGCGGCCGAGCACCGCGGGCGCGGGGGGACCGGCCTCGGGCTCGCGATCGTCAAGAAGCTCGCGGGAGTCCTCGGCGGAGCCGTGTCGGTCGAAAGCGAGCGCGGTCAGGGGTCGCGGTTCACGGTGGTTCTCCCCCGCGAGCTTTCCCTCGAGACGCCGGTGCTCGCGTCCCCTTCGGAGCCGGTGGCCTGGCCGGTACCCGCTCGCCCGCGCCGCTCGGTCCTGATCGTCGATGACGACGAAGGCGTCCGGCGCCTGCTCGCGTACGAGCTCCAGCCGCTCGGCGTCGAGATCCTGGAGGCCGCGGACGGTCCCTCGGCGATCAAGGTCGCCCGGGAGGAGACGCCCGACGCAATCCTTCTCGACGTCCTCATGCCGGGAATGGACGGCTGGGCGACGCTTCGCAGCCTGAAGGAGAGTCCCGAGACCCGTAACATCCCCGTCGTGATCCTGTCCGTCGTCGAGAACCGCGCTTTCGGGCTGTCTCTCGGCGCGTTCGATTACCTGGTGAAGCCCGTGGACGTCTCGCAGCTCCTCGACACGCTCTCGCGCGCCGGCGTCCTCGCAACACGCGGACACCTCCTCGTCGTCGACGACGAACCCGACGTCCGCGAGCTCCTCACGCAGGGTCTCGTCAGTGCCGGGTATCGGGTTCAAAGCGCCGCGGGCGGAGCCGAGGCGCTCGAAGCGATGACCCAGGACCCTCCGAGCGCCGTGCTCCTCGACCTGATGATGCGCCCGCCCGACGGTTTCGAGGTTCTGTACCGCATGCGCGAAGACCCGGCGCTCCGCGCGATCCCCGTCGTCATCGTCACGGCGAAAGATCTCTCGGCCAGCGAGTCCGCGGTCTTGACCGGCTCGGCGCAGCGTGTGATCCACAAGGCCTCGGACCCGTCGCGCCTGGTGGCCGAAGTGCTCCGCGCCGTCCAGGAAGAGAAGACCGCGTGAAGATCCTCGTCGTCGAGGACTCCCCGGATATCCGCGTTCTCGTGCGGATGCTCCTCGAGGCGGGCGGCCACGAGGTCCTGACCGCTCCCGACGGCCGCGCCGGCGTCGACGCCGCGCGCGCCGAGCGGCCCGACGTCGTGCTGATGGACCTGTCGCTGCCGATCCTCTCCGGCTGGGAAGCGACTCGCGAGATCAAGAGCGACCCGGCCATCTCCTCGATCCCGGTCGTGGCGGTCACCGCCCACGCGATGCACGGAGACCGGGAGCGTGCGCTCGCCGCGGGCTGCGACGGTTTCATCGCCAAGCCGATCGACGAGGAGAGTTTCGAGGCTCTCGTCCGCTCCTACGTGCGACCGCGGGTGGAAGAAGCGCCGCGGGACCCGGAGTCGATGCCGCCGCCGGCGCGGGAGATCTCCGCCGAATCGGGGCGGATCCTCGTCGTGGACGACCACGAAGAGGTCGCGCAGCTGATCCGGCACGACCTCGAGATGGAAGGGCACGAGGTCGTGATGGCGCAAACGCTGGACGACGCCATTTCCGTGGCAGGCGGAGACCGTCCGCTCGACCTCGCGATCGTAGACGTGATGCTCGGAGCCGACTCCGGGTACGACCTCGCCGCGCACCTCGTCTCGCGCTCGGGCGAATATCTGCCGGTTCTGCTCGTCACCGCCGGCGAGATCGATCGGGAAAAGGGATACGCGGCCGGCGCGGACGACTTCATCGGGAAGCCGCTCGACGCCGCGGAGCTCGCCGCGCGGGCCCGATCGCTGATTCGCGTGGGACGGGCGATCCGGAGCCAGGGACGCGCGGCGCGCGAACGTTCCGAGGCCTACGAAAAGCTGGCCGAGCTCGACCGGATGAAGTCGGACTTCCTCTCGACCGTCTCTCATGAGCTGCGGACGCCGCTCAACACGATCATCCTGCTCTCGCACCTGATCGAGCGCGAAGGCAAGACCCCGGCCGACGAGGAACGCCGGCTTCACGACATCCACGTGATCCGGGAGAGCGCCGAGACCCTGCTGCGGATGATCAACAACATCCTGGACCTCGCCAAGCTCGAGGCGGGGCAGCGAGACCTCCACCCGCAGCACGTTCCGCTCCGGCCACTGCTCGAGGAGACGACCGACATGCTCGAGCCGCAGGCGCGGGCGAAGGGCCTCTCGTTCGCGACGGAGATCGCGACCGACCTGCCGGAGACCGCAGTGCTCGACCGCGAGAAGGTCTCGCGCGTGTTGATCAACCTGCTCTCGAACGCGACGAAGTACACGCAGCGGGGGCACGTCGTCCTCCGAGCGGCTCCCTGGCAGGGCTCGATCGCGTTCGAGGTCGAAGACACCGGGAGCGGCGTTCCCTCCCACCTCGTTGCGACCGTATTCGAGCCGTTCCGTCAGATCCGAACCGGCGACGGAGAAGCCCCTCGAGGATCCGGGCTCGGGTTGACGATTTCCAAGCAGCTCGTCGAGCTCATGGGAGGAGACCTGATCTTCGACAGCCGCGAGGGCTACGGAACGCGCGTGTCGTTCACGCTCCCGCAGCTCCACGACGCGACGGAAGAGACGGTCGTTTCGGAGACCCCCGCCGCGGTTCCGAAGGGGGAGATCGGGAAAGGCCGCCGCGTTCTCGTCGTCGAGGATGACGCTTCGTCCCGATACGGCCTGAAGAGCCTGCTCGAGTCCGAGGCCTTCGACGTCCGGGAAGCCGCGTCGCTCGCTGAAGCCGAAGAGGCCGTCCGTACCACGCCGCCGGACGTGCTCGTTCTCGACATCACGCTTCCCGACGGCGACGGCGCCGAGTGGCTGCGCCTCCTCGCGAAGAGGGAGGGGCGCGTTCCGTTTCCCGTGATCGTGCTGACCGGAGTGACCGCGGACGAAGACACACGGCGTATCGAGCAGGCGGGAGTGAGCGCCGTCCTCCAGAAACCGGTGAACGTCGGGCTCCTCTTCCAGGCGCTGACCAACTGCCTCGCGGTTCGGGAGTCGGTGGCGGGCGGCCTCTAGAGCCTCCGCCTCACGCGAGCACGTCTCGCCTCAGGAAGACCCCGTAGGCGACCGCCGCCGCCGCCAGGGCCCAGACCGTGAGCACAACGACCGAAAACGGCAGGGTCATGCCGGAGATCGGAGGGGGCGAGCCGGAGTAATAGTCCGGAAGCGGCAGGTTGGTCACGAAGAGGTAACGCTGCGCCTCCCAGGTCGGCGCGACCCGCGGGAGGATCGTCCCCGCGATCAGCGCGGCGAGCATCGTGCCCATCGCGGCCGCCGTCGAACGGAGAACGACGGACGTCAGGAACGCGATCGCACCGACGGTGAGCGCCGCGAACCATGCGAGGCCGAACGCGAGGAGCGCGTCCTCCCACAACGGGAGCGCCCGAACCGTTGAGAAATCGACCGCCTCGCCCGATAGCCGGAATCCGGTCAGCACCGGCGCGCCCCAGCCGCGGTATCCGAAGGCCAGGCCTCCGAACAGGTACGCGACGAACCCGCCCAGCACCACGGTGAGCGTAATCGCGACGCCGAGCGCGGCGAACTTCGACGACAGGACGCGGGCGCGCCCGACGGGCCGCGTCAGCAGGAGCTTGATCGTGCCCTGGGCGAACTCCGACGAGACGATGTCCGCGGCGAAGAGGATCGCGAGGAGCGGGAGGAGGAGGTAGCTCGAGGCGTTCGCGAAGGCGCGCGCGAAGAGCGGACCCGAGATCGCCTCGGGATCCATGTTGCGGTCGAGGTGATACTGAACGCGCGCGATCTCGTAACGCACCCACTTGAGCTGGGTCTGCGGCAGCCGCCCGGACCGCTCCCAGTTCTGCATCCGCGCGACCCGCTCCTGTGCCTCGACCCGCCAGTCGCGCCGCGGGTGCCGGTCGCGGGTCTGCGTCTGGGCGAACACGATCAGCCCGTTCAGCGCGACGAGGATGAGAAGAGCGACGCGGAAACGGCGGCGCTTCAGGAGCTTCAGGATCTCGTTCTCGACGAGCGGGATGAATTTCATACCGTCGCTCTCCGCTCGCAGCCTTGGAGCTTGGAGCTCATACCGTTTCGCCTCCCGTGACCTCCAGGAATATCTCTTCGAGCGTCGAGGCCTGGCGCTCGACGCCGAACACGAGAACGCCGGCGGCGGCGAGGGCGGCGAGCGCCTCGGGGACCCGCTCGCGCGGGACGTCGGAGGATACGGATTCCTCCCCTTCGACCCGCGCCGCACCGTCCCGTCCGAAGGGCGTCAAGACTTCCGCCGCACGTTGCGCCGGCCGAGCGCGGAACATCAGCCGTTCCGCGCCGCGCGACTCCAGGAGCTCCCGTACGGGCCCCATCGCCAGCGTACGGCCCCGGTGGATGATCGCGACGCGGTCGCACGTGTGTTCGACCTCCGAGAGCAGATGACTCGACACGAAGACCGCGATCCCGCGGTCGGAGGCGAGGTGGCGGATGAGCTGTCGGATTTCCCGGATCCCCGCGGGATCGAGCCCGTTCGCGGGTTCGTCGAGGATGAGGAGATCGGGCGCCCCGAGAAGCGCCTGCGCGATGCCGAGACGTTGCCGCATCCCGAGCGAGTACGTCGCGACGCGATCGTCGAGTCTTTCGTCGAGAGCGACGAGTCGGGCGAGCTCCGGGATCCGGGTCTCTCCCCCATCGGGGAGCATCCGCGCGAAGTGGAGGAGGTTCTCGCGACCGGTCAGGTAGGGATACAGATCGGTGGACTCGACGATACAGCCGACCCGCGACATCGCCTTCGCGAAGTCGCGTTCGATGTCGTACCCGGCGATCCTCACCCGTCCGCTGTCCGGACGCGCCAGGCCCACGAGCATCCGGATCGTCGTCGTCTTTCCGGCGCCGTTCGGCCCGAGAAACCCGAAGACTTCTCCCGAAGAGATCTCGAACGATACGTTGGAGACGACCTCGCGCTTGCCGAAGCGCTTCGTCAATCCCTCGGCGGAGAGGACGATCGAATTCGACGTCACGTCCGAAGTCTCGAGTCCCAGGTCCGGGGTCCCACGTGCGGCGGTGAACGTATCATCCGGCCCGATGCGGCTCTCGAGGTTCTGGCTCTGGCACGTTCCCGCCGCGCTCGCCCTCGCAGCCGGCGCGGTCTTGGCGGCCGGGTTCTGGCTCGCGGTCCGGAGCACCTCCGGCGGATCGCTCGGCGCCTCCCCGCCGCCGCCGGTGACCCCCGAGGCGTCCCGGCCTGCCGGCAAGCGTCTCGTGCTCGTTCTGGGGGATTCCCTGTCACACGGCACGGGCGATCCGACGGGCCGCGGATACGCCGGCGACGTCGCCGGCGCCCTGGGAAAGCGCGGCCCCGTCGAGTCGGTGAATCTCGCCGTGGCGGGCGCCGAGTCCTCCGACCTGCGGGGACTGATCGAGAGCGCCAACGTCCGGTCGCTCGCGGCGAACGCCGACGTCATCCTCTTCTCCGTGGGTGGAAACGACCTGTCGCACTCGTTGTCCGGGGCGGCCGTGCCGGCACAGGCCCTTTCGAGCGTCACCGACGCGCGCGGTCGCTTCGCGGCGAACCTGCGATCGATTCTCATGGAGCTGCGCCGGGCAAATCCCTCGGCGCCGATTCGCGTGCTCGGGCTCTACCAGCCGTTCAGCGGAGAAGGACGCGAAGCGCGCGTCGGCGAGTCGATCGTGCTCGGGTGGAACTCGATCCTCGCGGAGACCGCCCTGGGCTACCCGAATGTCGTCATGGTTCCGGTCTTCGATCTCTTCGCCGGGAGGCCCGACCGCCTGGCGTCGGACCGTTTCCATCCGAACCGCGAAGGCTATCGCGCGATCGCCGACCGGGTGATTCAGACGCTGCCCTGAGTCCGTCGACGCTGCCCGCCCTAACGGACTCTCCCCTCCGGGGTGGACTGCGGCGGGTGCAGGCCCGCAGGGCCTGTCCCCGCTGCGGATAAAAAAGGCCGCCCCGGTTATCGGAGCGGCCTGCCGGGAAGGAGGAGTACCCGGCTGACTCAGGTCGAACGATTTCGAGTAATCGTTACCGGGGGTCGTACGGGTTGGGATACGGGTTGCGGTAACTGCGATCCCAGTACTCGCGGTTGAAGTCGTAGTACGGGTCGCCCCGATAGCCCTGGTCGATGTACCGGTCGCGGGCATAGCCGTCGTCACATTCATCGCAGTAAGGGCGGCGAACGTAGCGCTCGACGTAAACCGGCTCTTCGCAGACCACCCACCGCGTGCGGTAGCGCCTGACCGGCACCCAGTACGAGCGGTGGTAGAAGCCGTATCCGTACCGCGGACGCCGGATCACGCGGTAACCGTAGGGAACGTAGGAGCCGACCGGAAAGTAAGACCGGTAATACGGATCCCCGACTCCGATCGCGATGTTGCCGTGCGGGAGCCGGAAGCGGCCTTCAAACCGAACCTGAGCCTGCGCCACCGGCGCCGTCAGAAAGACCACGGCCGCGAGAACGGCGGTCGCGACCATCGTGTGTCCAATCGCTCTCTTCATATCCACCTCCAGTCCGCGCGATCGGCGCGGTACGGCCGATCAATGGCAACGCAGGTGCCAGAGCGATACGACTGAAAATGAAGGACTTGAGGATTCAGGCGGGAACGGGAATGTCCGCTCTCAAGGTCAGTGCGATGTCGAAAGGGAACAGTCTCCTACCAGAACCGCCGGACGCGCCCCACCGCCCTCCCGAGTCCGAACAGGATCTGCGCGGCGGAGGTCAGGCGGCCGATCTTCGCGGAGATCGAGTTCTTTCCGAACAGGCGGACTCCGACGGTCCAGGCGGCCGCGGCGATTCCGGCGATCCAGCCGGCGGTCTTCCACCGCGCGCGCTTCTCGTCGATCGAGCCCCGCAGCCCCGCGACTTCGCGCGCGAGCGTGTCGCGCTCGAACTCCCCGCGGCGGCGAAGTCCCTGGATGCGGTCGGCGCGGCTCGCTTTCGGCTGGCGGCTTCCCTTGTCCATCATTCGGATCCCGCCCGGAAACGATTCTCGAGATCCGTTTCGTTCCGCTCTTCCCGCTCCTCCTCGGTCTCGCCGGGCCGGACGCTCGCCCTCTCCGCCGCGAGCGCCTCGGGACTTGCCGGACCTTCGTCGCGGAGCTTGCCTTCCTCGCGAAGAGCATCCCGGTCCTTTCGGAGCTCGGAGCGCGTCACGGGAAAGTCGAGCGGGCGGAGCGCGCGGAGCTTCTTCACGCCGAAGAGGGCGGCGACGGCCGCGATCACGAGATAGAGAAAGAAGGACGCCGCCAATCCTGCGATCGGTCCGCCGAGCAGACGCGCCAGGATGGCCGCGACGAGCGCCGTCAGCAACACCAGCGACAGCGACGCGAACGCGAGCGCGAGGAGCAGGCCGGCGGCGCCCTGGCCGAAAAGGGCTCCTTTTCCGGCGAGCTCCTCGCGGAGGATCGCGACGCGCGTCGCGAAAAGCGCCTTCGCCGCGCGTTTCACGGCGCTGACCCGCTCCCGCCATCCCGGGTCGGGCAGGTCCTCCGTGAATTCGACCGGATCGCTCGCCATCAGTCCTCGATCGGGGCGCCGGCGCTCACGCGGCGCCGCCGACTTCGCGTTGCGCGACCGTGGCTTCGAGGGGAGCGATCCGGATTCCGGCGGTGCGGAACCGCTCGTGGATCCTTCGGGCGATCTCGACGACCCCGGGCGTGTCGCCGTGGACGCAAATGGTGTCGGGTCGCAAGCTCACCCGCGAAGAGTCCTCGGCCACGACGATTCCGTCGCGCGCGAGACCCACGGCCTGCTCGGCGGCCTCGTCGGGATCCACGATCACGGCTCCCGGACGGCCACGGGGCACGAGAGTTCCGTCGGCGCGATAGCGGCGGTCGGCGAAGGCCTCTTCGGCGACCGGAAGACCCGCTTCCTGGCCGGCGCCGAGCAGCATCGAGCCGGCCGCGCCGACGAGAACGATCCCGGTTCCGACGCGCCGCACTCCCTCCGCGATCGCCCGCGCGACGTCGGGAAACTCGGCGCCCGCGTGATAGAGCGCGCCGTGCGGCTTGACGTGGGTCAGCCGGCCGCCGCGCGACCGAACGAATCCGGCGAGGGCCGCCACCTGATAGACGATCAGGTTCTCGATCTCGTCCGCCGACATCTCCAGGAGAACGCGTCCGAAGTTCTCGCGGTCGGGATATCCCGGGTGAGCACCGACGCGAACGCCGTGGGACAACGCCATCTCCACGGTCTGGTCCATCGTGAGCGGATCGCCGGCGTGCATGCCGCAGGCGACGTTCGCCGACGTGACGTAGGGAAGGAGCGACGCGTCGTCCATGCCCTCGCCCACATCGGCATTCAGATCGACGCTCACGGGAAGGATGTTAGTTCAAGGTCTGGAAAGCTCTGCAAGGGCTTCTTCGAGACTGACCGGCACAAAGCGGATCGCCGTCCCCGGTGGCGCCTGCGCGAGCAGAGGCCAGTCGCGCGCGACCACCGTCGCGATTTTCGCGTACCCCCCCGTCACCGGCCGATCCGGCCCGAGCACGATCGGCAATCCGCTCGCGGGCACCTGGATCGCGCCGAGAGCGGTTCCCTCGGGAGGGATGTCCGGCGGTCGGTGCAGCTCGATCGGAGGCCCGTCCAGCCGAATCCCGCGCCGGTCGCTTTCCGGCGAGACCCGCCAGGTCGCCGAGAAGAACGCTTCGGCGGCCGGCGCACGGAAGAACCCGGACTGCGCGCCCGGAAGCGTGCGCACGGTGCGGATGAAAGCGTCGGGGATATCCGAGCGCGGGACCGGGAAGTTCGCCTTACCGCGACCCACGGGTCGCGCCCGGGAGACGACGTCGCCGCGGGCGAGACGACGCACGGGTTCTCCCGGGAGCGGCTCGAGGAACCCGTTCCGCACGCACAGGTACGCGCGGGCGCCTCGGCGCGCGTAGCCGAGCGCGACGTGGTCGCCGGCTCGGACCTCGAACGGAACGTCGAGGTCGACGGTCCTTCCATTCCAGCGGGCGCCGAGGTCCGCGCCGCAGATACAAAGGAGCGCGTCCTCGAGCACCCGAAGCTCGGGGCCGGAGAGCGAGACCTCGAGAGCTGCGGCGCCGGGCGGGTTGCCGAGGATCGCGTTGCCCCGCTCCAGCGCCTCCGGGTCCATCGCTCCCCCCGCCGGAACGCCGAAGGAGCCGAGCCCGTGACGTGGACTTCCGCGGACCGAGGTGAAGAGGCCGGGCGCGATTGCCGCCAGAATCGGATCTCCCCCGCCCTCCGCTCGCTTCGGCGGCGCGACGGCTGCGAACCGGCGCGCGAGCTCGTCGGCGTCGATCGGCTCGAATCGCACGCGATCTCCGGCGCGCAGGAGCGCCGGAGGCGCGGCGAACGGGTCGAACAGCCGCACACAAGACCGTCCGATCAGGCGCCAGCCTCCGGGCGATTCGGCGGGATAGACGGCCGTGTAGTCGCCCCCGATCGCGACGCTCCCCGCCGGGACTCGCGCGCGCGGACTCTCTCGACGCGGCATCGACAGCTCGGGCGGAAGCCCCGTCATGTACGCGAAGCCCGGCGAGAATCCGAGGAAGGCCACCCGGTATTCCGCGGCGGCGTGGCGTCGCGCGACGTCTTCCGGCTCGAGACCGTGATCGCGGGCGAGCACCTCCAGATCGGGGCCGTTCTCTCCCCCGTAGGCGACGGGGATCCGGAAGAGCCGCGACTCGAGGAGAGCTCCCTCCCCCTCCTCCGCCGCGCGCCGGACCCGCCGGATCAGGCCCTCGCGATCGACGGTTCGTGGATCGAACACCACGAAGAGCGTCTTGGCGCCGGGGATCGCGTCGAGGAAGCCGCGCGGCGGCTTCGCGAAGAGGCGGGAGGCGATCGCGATCGCCGCCGGGTTCGCTTCCGCGTCGGAGCCCTCCGGAAACTCCATGAGGAACGACCCTTCGGAGACGTCCCGCGGCTCGAGCTTCAAGATTCGAGGGCGGCACCGCGCCCGCGGCGGCGCCACACGAAATAGATCGGCACGCCGGTCAAGACGAGGAGATATCCCGGCCACGTCGTCGCCGGATTGCCCGCGAGCAGCACCGCGATCAGGACGACGCCCGAGATCGCATAGAAGAGAGGCAGGATCGGGTAACCCGGCGCGAGAAACGGCCGCGCAAGGTCAGGCCTCCTTCGGCGCAGCACGATGACCGCCACCACGAGAAGGACGTAGAAGAGGATGTCCGCGGAGATCACGTACTCGAGCAGGTCGCTGTAACTGCCCGACAGCGCCAGAAGCGCGGCCCAGAACGCCTGCGCCCACAGCGCGTTGGCGGGGACCGCGGCGGCGTTCAGGCGCTCCAGCCGGCGGAAGAAGAGCCCGTCCCGCGCCATCGCGAACGAGACCCGCGCGCCCGACAGAATGAGCCCGTTCACGCAGCCGAAGGTCGAGACCATGATCGCGATCGCCATCAGCCTCGCCGCGCCCGGTCCGAAGAGACCCGTCGCCACGGCCGTCGCGACGCGATCCGCCGGGGCGTTCTGAATGGCGTCGAGCGGAAGGACGTTCAGGTAGGAGACGTTCGCGAGAACGTAGAGCGTGGTGACGAGAAGGCACCCGACGAGGAGCGACATCGGGAGCGTGCGGTCGGGCCTTTCGACCTCCTCTCCCGCGAACGTCACGTTGTTCCACGCCGACTGGGAGAAGAGCGGACCGACCATCGCGATGCCGAGCGCGATGGGGAGAGCGAGTCCGGTGAGCGGCGTCCCGTCCGGAGACGCGGCTTCCCAGAACCCGGCTTGGCGCAGCGCGGCGTCCGGCCGGCCGAACGCGAGCCCGCAAGCCGTCAGCCCGAGGAGCGCCGCGAGCTTGGCGAACGTGAAGACGTTCTGCGTCCGGGTCCCCGTCTCGAGCCCCGTGGCATTCGATGCGGTGAGCAGAACGATGACGGCGACGCCGACGCCCTGCGCGATCGAGACCGAGAACGGGCCGATCGAGGTCTTCGTCTCCGACACTGCCGGCCACAGGACGCCGAGAAATTTGGCGAACGCGACGGCGACGGCGGCGATCGTCCCGGTCTGAACGACGAGAAACATCGTCCACCCGAACAGAAACCCGGTCATCGGCCCATAGGCTTCGCGGAAGAAGACGTACTGCCCGCCGGCCCGGGGCATCATCGCGGCGAGCTCCGAGCAGCAGAGCGCCGCAACCATCGTCAGGACTCCGGCGATCGCCCAGGCGGCGAGGAGCCAGCCGCCGGAGCCGAGCACGCGCGCGCTCTTCGCCGAGACGATGAAGATGCCTGACCCGATCATCGAGCCGACCACGAGCGTCGTAGCGTCGAGTAACCCGATGCCTCGAACGAGCTGGCGCTTCAAGATAAATCGGGATTCGGGAATCGAAAGCCCTTCTCGACTACCGCCTCGCGGCGTCTTCGGGGCCGGCTACTCGAGGTCCTCCGCAGGCGCGGTAAAGGCCGCGAGCCGGTCCATGATCTTCGGAATCAGCTTTCGCGACATCCACGCCTCGCCCGACGAGACCGCCACGAGCGCCTCCGGGAGAAAACGGGCGATCTCCGCCTTGGTCACGCAGCCGACCGCGCCGTGGGAGAGCGCTTCGATGATCCTCGATTCCGAGGCCCGGCCGACGAGCAGGATCACCCGCGTTCGAGCGCTCTTGCGGCGCAGAATGGCAATGAGCGTCGCGCCGAACTCCGAGGAAAGATTCAGGTCGAGCAGGACCACTCGCGGCTTCAGCCGCGCGGTCGCCGAGACCGCCTCGAGTCCCGTCTGCGCTTCGCCGACGACGCGCATCCCGCGAAGCCGCTGGATCGCGCGCACGCAGGCGGCGCGCCCCGCCTTGTCGGGGTCCGCAATCAGGATGGTGACGACCTGATGCGGCCGTTTCGCGACCCACGCGAGGCTTCCCCGTTTCCGGCCGGACGCGCGGGCCTTCCGGGCGCGCTTCACCGCGCCACCCGGTTGTATTCGGTCACGAACAGGGCGAGGCCGAGACGATCTGAAAGTCCGAGCTTTCGAAAAATGGCAGTCAGATGCGCCTTCACCGTGGCCTCCGTGATGTTCAGTCGCCCCGCGATCTCTTTATTGCTCGCCCCACCGCCGATCAGCTGCGCGATCTCCCGCTCTCTCGGCGTCAAGCGGTCCAGCCGCGTGTCGAGGTTCGGCGGGAACTCCTTGTGGCGCCGCTCGGTGAGCGAAGTCAACTCTTCGAGGAGAGGCGCATAGACGTTTCGCGCGACCCAGATCTCACCCTTCAACACGACCGTCACGGCCTTGCGCAGCAGCGCCGAATCCGTCTCCGAGCTGCAGTAGGCGCGCGCTCCCGATTTCAGCGCCGCCAGGCCTTCCCGGTCGTTCGGGGTGCTCGTCAGCAGCATGACCGAGGTGAGCGGTGAGAGCCGCTGGATCGCCGGGACGCCGTCGACGCCCCCCAGTCCCGGCAGCGCGAGATCGAGCAGGAGCGCGGCGGGCTTCAGGTTGGCCATGCTGCGCTCGAGCGCGGAGCGCTCGGCGACTTCGTAGACCGGAAACTTTTCCGCGAGTCCCTGCGACCACTGACCGCGCAGCCCGGCAATGGGACTCGCGAGCAGAACCACGGAAGCAGCGCGTTGTTTGTCGGACATGAACTGAGGCACCGGGAAAAGTACAGGTGCGGCGTCTGGGTGTCAACTTGAACAAGCGCAAAACTTTGTCGTCGGGCATGCGGCCCTGGTCCGACCGAAGTCGAGGGAAGGCGCGCCGATCGCCAGGTTAAGGCGAACGAAAAGGGCCACGGAAACGGGGACGGGCAAGGGCACGTCAAACACGATCGGTCCGAGTTTCCGGTACGCCGGTCCCAACGTCTCCCGTCTCGGGACTTGGGGGGATTATCCTTCGTCGATTTGATCATCGCCGGGCTCGCTCTCGCCCTTCTGCCTGCCGCAGCGTCCGCGGCGCCTTCGGAGGCGGTGCGCCTTTTCGATAATCATCACTACGCGGAAGCGCGCCGCCTGCTCGAGCCGCAGGCGAAGACGGACTCGACCGGCGAGACCGCGTACTGGCTCGGGCGGATCGCCATACGGCTGCAGGACCTCGATGGCGGCGTGGAATGGTTGCAGCGCGCCGTCGCGGCGCAGCCGTCGAATTCGGAGTGGCATCACTGGCTGGGAACCGCCTTCGGCCTGAAGGCGCTCCGCGCCAATGTCCTCAAGCAAGCCCTCCTCGCAAAGAAGGTGCAGCGCGAGTTCGAGGAGGCGGTCCGTCTCGACCCCGCGAACCTCGACGCGCGATACGACCTGGAGGAGTTCTATCTCCTCGCGCCGGGAATCATGGGTGGAAGCATGGAGAAGGCAGAGGATCAGGCCCGCGAGATCCGCTCACGCGACGCAATGAACGGGTTCCGGGCGTGGGGACGCATCTACTCCCAGAAGAAGGAAACGGCGCGGGCGGAAGCGGAGTTCCGGCGCGCGATCGAAGAATTTCCAAAAGAGGCCGATCCGTATTACTGGCTGGCGAGCCACTTCCAGCGTCAGAACCAGACCGGCCGCGCGATGGACGTTCTCGAGTCGCTCGTCAAAACGAACCCCGACGCCGCGGGCGCCTATTACGGGATCGCGAGGCTCGCGCTTGCGTCCGGGGAGAGGCTCGACCGCGCGGAGGAATGTCTCAAGATCTACCTGACCCGACAGCCTGGAAAGGACGACCCGGCGCCGGCGTGGGCGCACTTCCGGCTCGGCGGGATCTACGAGAAGAAAGGCAACCGGGCGGGCGCCCGGACCGAGTACCAGACCGCGCTCGACCTCGAGCCGGGTCTCGCCGACGCTCGGGAGGCGTTGAAAAAGCTGACTTCGTGAGCGGCGCTCACGAAGTCTTGCCGGGCGAAGCGAGGGATCTCTGTCTTACGTCTGGAACGCGTAGGAGACTTTGAGGAAGAGCTGCCGGCCGGATCGTGCGTAGGTCCCGTTCGGAAGCACCTCTCGGTCGTCGCCGTACCCGACGAAAAGGACGGTCTGCCAGTTGAGCTTGTAGGCGAACAGCGCCGACCCGTTGAACGCGCCGTCCCGCCGGGTCACCGCGAAGCGGTACAGCGAGGGATCGCGCTCGGTCTCCACCCACTGACCGATGAGACGGAGCAGCGCCCTCGCGCTGAACGTGTACGTGGCCTTCACGCGGCCGATCTGTGCCGTGAAGAGACGGCCTTCGCGCCCGTCGTCGCCCTTGACGTCGAGAGTCTGGCGGTTCCCGATCAACTCCACCGCGAGGTGATCCGTTGGCTTCAACGTGATCGCCGTCGCGAGCCGGATTCCGTCGCCGACGCGCCCGTTCTCGAAGTCGAACTCCTCGCCCACGTTGCCGTCGACCTCCACCCGCGAGATGCGTCGGGACGGATCGACCTGGAACTGAAAGAAGAGGTTCGTTCTCTGGAAGACCTCGCCCCCGATGCGGCTTGCCGAAAGGTTCAGCTCGACGTCCCCGACGAGGTTGCGCTTCCCCTGGAAGACGACACCCGGTGCGATGTTCCTGTCGATGAGGCTTCCCTCGCGCGTCTCCGAATAGCTCGAGTTGACCTGCGGACGCACGAACGTGAGCAGCCCTTCCGGATAGAACTTCCACCCGGCGTACGCCTCGCCGAGTCGCAGTCCGACCTGCGGAACGAACCCGTCGTCCGCCCGGAAGCCGCGGCCGAGCTCGCGAAAGTGAAGGAACCCCTCCGGCGCCCGCTCGTTGTAGTTGTAGCGGAGATCGAGCGCTCCTCCCGATAGCGATCGCCCGTCCCATTCGGAGGCGAGGTCGGGCCGGTCCGGCGTCCGGGTGTCGCTCCAGAGGAACTGTCCGGTGACCTGATGAGTCGCGCTGGGCCGCCACGAGAAGTCGGGACCGAGGACCCGGTTGTGGCCTCCTCCGCGAACCTCGCGGTCCGTCGCCAGAAATCCGGCGAACGACATACCGAAGTCGTGGCGTACGCGTCCGATCGCCGCGATCGAGCGGAAGTCCTGCGGAGCGAAGCCCGAGAAATCGGGGCCGGGGAGGATGACCAATCCGCCGCCGCGGTCTTCCGTGACGAGAAGCGTATACGCGGACTCGCCGAGCTTTCCGGTCGAGCGCAATCCCCAGCGAGGCGACGTGATCGTGCGGGTGTAGACCGCGCGGATCGGTGTCTCCAGGAGATCGACGCTCTCCAGGAAGAACGGCCGCTTCTCCGGGAAGAACAGCGCGAAGCGCTGGTTGGCCGCGATCTGCGCGACGTCCGACTCGACCTGCGAGAAGTCGGGGTTGATCGTGGCGTCGATCGCGTGGTTCGACCCCGGCGTCCACTTGACGTCGACTCCGCCGTCGCCCTTGACCGAATCGTTCTCGAGCCGGGACCCGAGACCGTCGACCGGTCGCGCCGCCTGGTTGGCGGTCGCGTACGGCGCCACGATCAGGTGACCTCCCTGAGGGAGACCGGTCAACCCCGTGATGCTGCGGATGTGGCAAAGACCGCAGTTGGAGCCCCGCGGAATCGGATTGGAGTGAATGAAATAACGGTTATCGCGCGGGTAATTGCGCCAGATCTGGATGCCCCACGTCTGGGGATCGCCTTTCGGATACCGGAGAGACGAGAACGGAATCCGGAACTCTGCGGTCCAGCCGGTCGCCGTGATCCGGGCCGCGGTGTCGTAGAAGTAGTCCGGGGAGAAATCCTCGGTGAACGTCGCGTCGTTCCAGCTCGCGTCCCCCTGGATCCCGCGCGGGTTGACGCGCAGCTCGACCGCGGACTTCCGGTCGTTTCTCGTATCCAG
>Ga0075423_10001028_pt1 | contig 23881 bp, 22 predicted proteins | sample SoiMethybrSBSTD2_FD_80114 | JGI IMG/M metagenome (GOLD analysis project Ga0075423, IMG submission 80114) | Bulk soil microbial communities from a Populus tree surrounding site in Tennessee, USA - Soil MetaG P. TD hybrid SBSTD2 | ecosystem: Environmental > Terrestrial > Soil > Tree plantation... | reverse complement strand
CTGCTCGATCGGATAGCCGCGATACTGGAGCACCCCTTTGTCGCCGTCGATGAAGGTGATGTGGCTGCGGCACGCGGCGGTGTTCATGAACGCCGGGTCGTACGTGCACAGCCCCTGATCGTCCGGTGCCACCTTGAGTTGGCGAAGGTCGGTGGCGCGAATGGCGCCGTCGGTAATGGGGATCTCGTACTGCTTGCCCGTGCGGTTGTCGGTGATCGTCAGCGTATCGGCCATAGACAGGAGGCGCGTCCTTTAGTCGGGCTCAGAGTCGGCGTCGTGATCGGAAGTCGTCGGCACCGCGTCGCTGGCGCTGGGGTCGCTGGCGACACGGTACTCTCCGGTTGCCCATCCGGCGAGGTCTGCGTTCCGGCATCGTTCGCTGCAGAAGGGCCGCCACCGTTCATCCGCTGGACGCCTGCGGCACAGCACGCACAGCAGCGCCTTGCCCATCCGAGCAATCATAACTCCCAACACGAGAACGCCCAACCTCCAACCCAACTCCCAAGGGTTTTCGGTTCGAGCTTCGGGAATGTCGGATCCGCGATCTAGAGCTCTGCTCCTCCTGACTCTTTGGGAGTTGGGAATTGGGAGTTGGGAATTTGGAATAGCGAAGCTATTCCACCGGCGCCGGACCGTGGTGACGAACGTCGAGCGCCGACACCATGAAAATCACATCTTCGGCGACGTTGGTCGCGTGATCGCCGATCCGCTCGAGATGACGCGACACGAGAATCAGATCGATGGCCGGCTCCACCGTGCTCTGGTCCTGGAGCATGTGGGTCAGCAGATCGCGGAACACCTGCGTTTTCAGCGCGTCGAGGCGATCGTCCTCGTTCAGGACTTGCTGCGCGAGCCTGGTGTCGTGCTTGACGAACGCATCGAGCGCGTCGCGCAGCATCGTCTGCGCGAGGTCGCCCATCTTGGGGATGTCGATCAGCTGTTTCACCGGCGGATGGGTGATGTAGCGCTTGCCGGCCTCGGCGATGTTGACCGCCAGATCGCCCACGCGCTCCAGATCGGTATTGATCTTCACCGCGGCGACAATCGCCCGCAGGTCGGTGGCCATCGGCTGGTGCAACGCCAGCAGACGGAAGCAGCGATCGTCGACCTCGACGTGGAGCTGATTGAGCGGCTCGTCGCCGATCAGGATCTTGTCGAAGAGCGATCCGTCGCGCAGCACGAGTCCCTGCACGGCGGCGCGCACGCGCTCCTCGGCCAGGCCGCCCATTTCGAGGAGGCGTCCTTTCAGCGTCTCGAGTTCCTCGTGGAAGTGCGGAACCTGTCGCTCCACTAGCCGAATCTCCCGGTGACGTAATCCTCTGTCAGCTTCTGCGCCGGTGCCGTGAAGATCTTATCGGTTCGATCGTATTCGACCAGGCGTCCCAGCCAGAAGAACGCCGTGTAGTCGGACACCCGTGCCGCCTGCTGCATGTTATGGGTGACGATCACGATCGTGTACGACTTCTTCAAATCGTAGATCAACTCTTCGATCCGCTGCGTCGCGATCGGGTCGAGCGCCGAGGCCGGTTCGTCCATCAGCACGATGTCCGGTCGAATCGCCAGCGCGCGCGCGATGCACAGCCGTTGCTGCTGTCCGCCGGACATCGCCAGCGCCGACTCGTGCAAACGATCTTTCACTTCTTCCCACAACGCGGCCTGCTTCAGGCTTTCTTCGACGCGCCCCGCCAGCTCCGACTTGCTGCCGGCCATGCCGTTGATGCGAAGCCCGTAAGCCACATTCTCGAAGATCGATTTCGGAAACGGGTTGGACTTCTGGAACACCATGCCGACTCGCCGGCGCAGATGCACGACGTCCATGCCCGCCGTGTAGATATCGGAGCCGTCGATGAGGACGCGGCCCTCGACTCGGGTGCCGGGAATGATGTCGTTCATCCGGTTCAAGGTCCGAAGGAACGTGCTCTTGCCGCATCCCGAGGGCCCGATGAACGCCGTGACCAACAGCGGCTTGATCTTGACCGAGATGTCTTGCAGCGCGCGCTTCTCTCCGTAGAAAAAGTTGAGGTGGTCTGCCTCGATCTTGCACGGGGCATTGCTCTCCATCGCCGGCTGCCGCGACGAGGTGAGATCGGCCAGCGACTTGAGCGGTCTGGTGGGGACGCTCATGCCACGGCCCTCTGCGGTCGGGTGGAGTACCGCTCAGAGAGCATCACTCGTCGATAGCATACAAAACGTCGGGACCTCGCCAACCCACGAAACGCGGATTTAACACGCCGGAAACAACCGCGAAATTCGCCTTCGATAGCGTGAAGTCGTGCGGTCTTTACGAACTCGTGACGCGGGGGATCGGTTCTGAGTGCGAGCATCGATCGAGACGTGCCGGAGGGACTGCTCATGCGCTCGACGACGAAAACGGTTTTTGCTCTCGACCTCACTGACGGCGAACATCATCGCCACTTCGCTGTTGAGCGGGCGCCGAATTTCGGCTGGAGAGTCCGCGATGAGTCCGATACCGAGGTCGTTCGTGATGCCACCTTCGACGACTGGCACCGCGTTGAACTCGCCATTCGCGGCTTCACCGCGGAAGCCGCAGTCCTGACTCGCCACGGGTGGCAGAGAGCTGACTAATCCTTTACGCCTTGGAGGCAAAGCCGACGCGTCAACGTCATCGCGGTCGCCTAGCGTAGGCGGCCGTGCCTCGTCATGTCGCGCGGCAGGAGGTGCGTTCGTGCATCGAGTAGAGCGACTGGTTCTGATCGGAATGGTCGTGAGCGCGTTGTTGTGGCCAACCGCAGCACTGGCCCAGGTGACTCCGGCAGCGGGCTACGTGCCGCCTGACGACACACCGGCGTTACGCGTGGGGATGACACTGTATCCGTTGTTCAACCTACAGACTGAGCCAGAGATCATCGACGCCGCCGGCAATAGCGTCCATCGCAATGCGTTCGATGTCGGCCGCGCCTACATCAACCTGACGGGACAGCTGTCGCACATCGTCGCCTTCCGCATCACGCCCGATATCACTCGGCAAAGCGGGACCGTGACGGGGGCCAGCGTCACCAGCGACAGTCTCGTGTTCCGCATCAAGTACGCCTACGGTCAGTTCAACCTCGACGACTGGATGGCGAGGGGATCGTGGGTCCGCCTCGGGATACAGCAGACGCCGTGGGTCGACTTCGAGGAAGGCATCTATCGCTATCGATTCCAGGGCACGGTGTTCGCCGAGCGCATTCCGCTGCCGACGGCGATGACCTCGTCCGATGCCGGCGTGTCGTTTCACTACAACTTCCCGCAGAACTACGGCGACGTGCACGTCGGCCTCTACAACGGTGAGAACTACCAGCGCGACGAGACCAACAACGAGAAGGGCTTCGAATTCCGCGGCACGCTGCGGCCGTTCGCGACGATGGCGCCGGTGCTTCGCGGCGTCCGCGCGCACCTCGTGTGGTACACGGACAACTACGTGGCCGACAGCGAGCGCACGCGCGTGATGGGCAACGTCACGTTCGAGCACAAGTACCTGAACGCCGGCCTCGACTACCTGGACGCGAAGGATCAGGCGCTGCCGACCTCGGCGCGCGTCGACAGCAACGGCTACTCGATCTGGGGGACGCCTCGCTATCAGTTCGAGAACCAGTCGTCGTGGGAGCTGCTGCTGCGCTACGACCACTACACGCCGAACAAGGCGCCGACCCCCGCGCCGTTGACGACGTCGCCCGTGCCCGGAGTGACGCTGCTCGAGGAACAGCATCAGAACCGAACGATCGTCGGCGTCGCCTACTGGTTCCCGCACCAGGGCAACGTGAGCGCGGCGATCCTGGTCGACTACGACGGCCAGCATTTCGACAACATCACGACGCCGGAAACCAAGTCGGTGTCGATTCACGGTCTCCTCAACTTTTGAGGGGGAGGATCACGATGAGAGCCTGTCAGAGAGTGTTCGCCACGCTTGCCGGCCTGGCGCTGCTGGTGAGCGGCATCGGCGCGCAGACGATTCAAATCAACGGCGCGGGGGCGACGTTCCCCAACCCGATCTACTCGAAGTGGTTCTCTGAGTACAACAAAGCGAACCCCAAGGTGCAGATCAACTATCAGCCCATTGGATCGGGCGGCGGCATTCGTCAGCTCTCCAATCAAACGGTGTTCTTCGGCGCGACCGATGGTCCGATGACGCCGGAACAGATGCAGCAGGCACCGGGCAAAGTGCTGCATCTCCCCACCGTCCTCGGTGCCGTGGTGCCCATCTACAACCTGCAGGGCGCCGGCGAGCTCAAGTTCAACGGACAGGTTCTCGCCGACATCTATCTCGGCAAGATCACGAAGTGGAACGACGCCGCGATCGCCAAGTTGAATGCGGGCGCGAAGCTTCCGGCCACCGACATCACCGTCGTCCACCGCGCCGAAGCGTCGGGCACCAGCTACATCTGGGTGGACTTTCTGGCGAAGGTGTCGCCTGAGTGGCTGAAAAAAGCGGGCGTTGCGACATCGGTCAACTGGCCCGTGGGTTTGGGCGGCAAGGGCAATGAGGGCGTGTCTGGACTCGTTCAGCAGACGCCTGGCTCGATCGGCTACGTCGAGCTGATTTACGCGATCCAGAACAAGATCTCCTACGGCTCGGTGCAGAACGCGGACGGCGAGTTCGTGCGCGCGACGGTGCAATCGGTGACGGCGGCCGCCGGCGCCGCGGTGAAGAACATGCCGAAGGATTTCCGCGTGTCGATCACCAACGCGCCGGGCAAGGGCGTGTATCCGATCTCGTCGTTCACCTGGCTGCTGCTCTACGAGAACCCGAAGGATAAGGCGCAGAGCAAGGTGATGGTCGACTTCGTGAAATGGGCGCTGACCGACGGACAGAAATTCGCGCCCGATCTCGGCTATGCGCCGCTGCCCGCCGAAGTGGTCAAGCTAGAGATGGCGGTACTCGGCACGATCAAGGTGTCGTAAGAGCGCCGCATGTTCAAAGGGCGCGAGCTCGGGTTCAGACTAGGCACCGGCGCGGTCGCCTTCTGCATCGTCCTGATCGTGGCCGCGATCGGGTGGGAGCTCGTACGCCAATCGCAGTTATCGATTGCGAAGTTCGGGCTGGGATTCTGGGTGCACGACATCTGGGATCCCGTCTCCGGCGAGTTCGGCGCGCGTCCATTCATTTGGGGCACGCTGTACTCGTCGGTGCTGGCCCTGCTCCTGGCCGGGCCGATCGCGCTGGGCATCGCGATCTTCCTGTCCGAGCTGTGCCCGGCTTCGCTCAGAACTCCGCTGACGTTCCTGACCGAATTGCTCGCGGCCATTCCGTCGATCGTGTACGGGCTGTGGGGCATCTACGTGCTGGTGCCGATCGTCCGCTCACTGGAATCGTCGCTCCCTGAGTCGCTCAAGATGGTGCCGCTGTTCAGCGGCCCGCCGGTCGGCGTCGGGATGCTCGCCGCGGTGCTGATACTCGCCGTCATGGTGATCCCGTTCACGGCGTCAGTCGCACGCGAGGTGCTGAAGGCGGTGCCGATGTCGCAGCGTGAGGGAGCATACGCGCTGGGTGCGACGAAGTGGGAGGCCATTCAGGCGGCGTTGTACTACGCCCGCACCGGCATCATCGGCGCGGTCATGCTCGGCTTCGGTCGAGCACTGGGCGAGACGATGGCGGTGACCATGGTGATTGGCAACACGCCGAAGATCTCATTGTCGTTGCTTGCGCCGCAGTACACGATGGCCGCCGTCCTGGCGAACGAGTTCTCCGAAGCGGCCGACGAGCTCTATCTCGACGCGCTCATCGAAGTGGGCCTGGTGCTGTTCATCATCACCCTGACGGTGAACGTCGCTTCCCGCATGCTGATCTGGAAGATGAATCGCCCGGCGGTCAAGCGGAAGCCGGTGAGGGTTGCGACACCGGTAGGGGAGGCGGCATGAACCGCGACACGATTCGGCGTGTCCGTTCGACCGTCGTGGTCTGGCTGTCGGGGCTGGCTGTACTGCTTGCGCTCGTACCGCTGGGGATGATCCTGTTCTTCGTGGTCGCTCGCGGTCTGTTCTCGCTCAACCTGGCGTTCTTCACGCACATGCCCGTGCCGGTCGGTGAGGCCGGCGGCGGCATGGCGAATTCGATCGTTGGCACGCTGATGCTGATCGGCATGGGGGCCCTGTTCGCCATCCCCGTCGGAGTCATCAGCGGCGTCTACGCTGCGGAATTTGGCGGCACGCGGTTGGCGACCATGGTGCAGTTCGCGGCCGACACGCTCAACGGCGTGCCGTCGATCGTTATCGGCGTGTTCGTCTACGGGATCGCCGTGCTCCCAGTGAAGCAGTTCAGCGCGTTTGCGGGCAGCCTCGCCCTCGGCATCATGATGATTCCGATCATCACTCGCACCACCGAGGAGCTCGTGAAGCTGGTGCCGATGTCGCTGCGCGAAGGCGCGCTCGCGCTCGGCGCCACGCGTGCGCGGGCGACGATGTCCGTGGTGCTTCCGGCCGCGGCTCCCGGCATCATCACCGGTGTCGTCCTTGCGCTCGCGCGCATCGCCGGAGAAACCGCGCCGCTCCTCTTCACCGCGTTCAACAACCGTTTCTTCTCGACGTCGCCCGGCCAACCAATCTCGTCGCTGACGGTGCAGGTGTTCACGTACGCGATCTCACCCTACGAAGAGTGGCATCGTCAGGCGTGGGCCGGGGCGCTGGTGCTGGTGACGCTCGTGCTCATGTGCTCCATCCTGGCGCGGCTCGCCACTCGTCGGCTCGAACGGCTGCAGACGGGGCAATAACCTTCAAGCCGGATCTTTACGGACATGACTCTCGTGAGCACACCCGCCCTTACCCATGGTCTGACAGTCAAGCCGCCACAGCGAACGGGGCCGCCGATCGACAGCCATGCCGTGGCCATCGACGTCGAGCGCATGTCGTTCTTCTACGGACCGAAGCAAGCACTGTTCGACATCACGACCAAGCTGCACGCCAAGCTCGTCACCGCGTTCATCGGACCATCGGGGTGCGGCAAGAGCACATTTCTGCGCACGCTCAACCGCATGAACGACATCATCGCGGGCTCTCGCGTCACCGGCACAGTGGTCGTCGATGGAAAGGATATCTACGGGCCGTCGGTGGACCCGGTGCAGCTGCGCCGCGAAGTCGGCATGGTGTTCCAGAAATCGAACCCGTTTCCGAAGTCCATTTACGACAACGTGGCGTACGGCGTGCGCCTCAACGGGCTTGCCTCCGATCGCCGACAGCTGGACGACATCATCGAAGAGAGCTTGACCGGCGCCGCGCTCTGGGACGAAGTGAAGGACCGCCTGCACGACTCGGCGCTCGCCCTCTCCGGCGGGCAGCAGCAGCGCCTGTGCATCGCCCGGGCGCTGGCGATCAAGCCCAAGATTCTGCTGATGGACGAACCGGCGTCGGCGCTCGATCCGATCGCGACGCAGCGCATCGAGGAGCTGATTTACCAGCTGCGCTCCACCTACACCATCGTGATCGTCACGCACAACATGCAGCAAGCGGCGCGCGTCTCGGACATGACGGCGCTGTTCTGGCTGGGCAAGCTGGTCGAGTTCGATCGCACCGACAAGATCTTCACCAACCCCCGCGAGAAGATCACCGAAGACTACGTGACGGGTCGATTCGGATAAGGTATGAGCACTCCCGCTTCACAAGCCAAGGCGCATTTCTTTCAAGACATCGCCCAGCTCAAGCAGGACCTGACGGCCGAGGGCCGGCTGGTGTCGCAGCGTGTGGCCAGCGCGATGCGAGGGCTCGTCGAACAGGATCTCGATCTGCTCGATGAAGTCGCCATCGGCGACGTCGAGGTCAACGCGATGCAGATGGCGATCGACGATCGCGCGTTCAAGCTGCTCGCATTGCACCAGCCGGTTGCCGTCGATCTGCGGGTCATCGTCGCGGCGATGAAGATCAACTCCGACCTCGAGCGGGTGGGCGATCTCGCGGTCAACCTCGCCGAGTCGGGGCGCCGATATCTCTCAGCCGGACGGTTACCGGAAGAGCAGCTTCTCAGCCGTATGAGCGAGATTGCCGAAACGATGCTCGAGAACGCGCTGCAGGCGTTCGTGTCGGGTAATCTCGGCTTCGCGCAGGCGGTGCTCGAGCGCGACGATGCGCTGGACTCGCTGCGCGGGCAGGCGTTTCGCCATCTCGTCGACGTCATGATCAAGAGTTCGAACGCCGTCAACTCGGCGCTCGAGCTGATGCTGATGACGCGGCACCTCGAACGCATCGGCGATCACGCCACCAACGTCGCCGAGGATGTCTTCTTCGTCGTCGCCGGCGAAGACGTCCGGCATCACACCGCAGGTCTACCCAGCCTCGAATAGGCGAATCCGGCTCGCCGTTCACCTCGACGCTGCGTTCACAGGAATTTTGCGCGAACGCGATACGGATATCACGATGCGCGACGCTGCCGCGCTTTCGTCGACCGCCGCCGCGGGGCCGATGTCGGAATGACCTCCGGCACGGCAACCGTTTGCACCGCCGCCTCGAGCCGTACCGTCTTGCCAAGCAGCTGCTCGAACGGCTGCAGATGTCGATTGGTGGCCCAGATCTCGAGCTCCGCATCGGTGGACGTGTGCACCGTCAACAGCGCATCGTCGCCGCGATCGCGCAGCTCGATGCCGGAGATCGCCTGGGCGTGACTGCGGTCGAGGCTTTCAGCGACGCGCAGGATCGACGACAGCGTGCGCACCGTCTTGCGCAGCGGCGCCGACAGCCGCGCGTATTCATCGTGCGATCGCTTGGGCGTGCCGCGGCGATGATAGCGCGCGACCAGCGCGATCACGTCGATCTCGTCGGGGTGGAAGCCGCGCAGGTCGCCGTTCTTGATCAAGTAGTACGAGTGGCGGTGATGGCGCGCAAAGCTGATGAGGCCACCGACGTCGTGCAGCAGCGCGGCGTACTCGAGCCATTCGCGCTCGCGATCGGTGAGGCCGTGCGTGGCGCGCGTTTGATCGAAGAGCGCGAGTGCGAGCCGGACGACCTGCTGCGAATGCTCCGCGTAGTAGTTGCACCGCTCGGCCAGTTCCAGCGCGCTGCGGCGGCGCACGTCGGGAATCTTGTCGACCTGTGCGATGGTGCGGCTGTTGCGCCGGATATAGTCGAGGACCAGCCCCTCGCGCAGGGCGAGATCGCACAGCGTGAGATCCTCGGCGCCGATGCGGCGAAGAATCGTGTCGAGCAGCACGGCGCCGCCGACGACGAGATCGGCGCGGCGCGGATCGAGTCCAGGGACGGCCAGCCGCTGCTCGGCATCGAGGCCGACGATGTCCTTGCGCAGCCGCCGAATCTGCTTGGCCGGAATCCGCAGGTTGCGCAGTTCCGGCGGCGCGCTGCCGCGCGCGGCAGTGGCGGCCACTGTGCCGAGGCTCAGAATCGTGCCCGACGTCCCAATCACGCGATCGAATCCGATGGCCGTGATCTGATCGCAGTACCTGCCGATCTCCGACAGGATGTGCTTGGTGAGGCGATGCTCGTCGCGCCCCGACAACGGATCGCTCTGCACGAATCGCTCGGTGAGACGGATGACGCCGATCTTGAAGCTCTTGGCGGCCTGAATCGAAGTGGCGGTTCCGAGCGTGATCTCGACGCTGCCGCCGCCGATGTCGATGGCCACCGCGCGGGCGCTGCCGACGTCGACACCGTAGACGGCCGCTTGATGGATCAACTTCGCTTCCTCGGTGCCGCTGATGACGCGAGGGCGGATGCCGGTCTCGCGCTCGACTCGGGCGAGGAACTCGCCGCCGTTGCGCGCTTCGCGCGTGGCGCTCGTCGCCGCGGCGAGGATCACATCGACGCGATGCGAGTCGGCGAGCCGCTTGAACTTCGACAGCGCCTGCAGGGCCGCGCTCATCGCCTCGGCCGTAAGCGCCTTGCCGTCGAGGCCGCCGGCGCCGAGCCGGACCATGACTTTCTCGCGATCGATGACTTCAAACGACAGATCGGTCCGTACGCGGACGACGATCATGTGAACGGAATTGGTTCCGATGTCGATGGCGGCGATGCGCATCAGATTGGGTGGTCGGCCAAGCGCGAATCGTGCAGCGCGAACTGAGCGACCGATTTATAGTAGGCCGAGACGAGTCACTTCGCCATGACGAGATCGACGCCATCGGAGCTCATCGTGCGGCAGCGTCTCATGGCGCTCGGTCGGTCGCTGGCCCCAGCGCGTAAAGGCGACGTGAACGGTGTGCACCACGCGCGCGTGGCGACGCGACGGCTGCGGGAGGCGTTGCCGGTGGTCGTCTCCGGCAAGATCGCGCGCAAGCTGAAGAAGCGTATGCGCCGCCTGACCCGCGCGCTCGGGCCTGTGCGCGAGCTGGACGTCGCCCTGATCACCCTCGACGAGCTGGCGGCTTCCGGCGACGCCCCCGAGGGCGGCATCGTCCGTCTTCGTTACGTCGTTGTCGAGGAGCGCACTCGGCTGCTGATGGAGATGACGCGCCAGATCGAGCGGCTGGATCTGCACAAGGTGCAGAAGCAATCACTGGACGCGGCTCGTGCGGGTGCGTCGAAGAAGCGGGGCGGCCGGGGCGATCGACGTCGCATCGCCGATGCCGACATCCGCACCGCGCGGCGCGGTGCCGACCTTCGCGCCGCCATCAACAACGCCGGTGGCATCTATCTGGCCGATCGGCTGCACGCGGTCCGGATCGCCGTGAAGAAGCTGCGCTACGCGATGGAGATCGCGCGCGAGCTTCGTGGCTCGCGTGCGCTGAAGCAGCTGCGGACGCTGAAGCGCGTCCAGGATCTGCTCGGCCGCATGCACGATCTGGAAGTGCTCATCGCGCGGACGCGCGCCCTTCAAAGCACGGCGAATGTTCGCGATCTCAAGCTGTCGGCCGACCTGGATCGCCTGGTGCGCGTCCTCGAGATGGAGTGCCGCCGGCTACACGGTCGTTACATGAACGAGAGGAAATCGTTACTAACCATCTGCGATCATGTCGCCGCACAGGCTGAGCAACTCCGTGTCTCCGCAGCCTGACGACGACTCTGCTTCGATGCCATCCTCCGAAGTGTATCTGGTGCGCCACGCGATCGCCGCGGAGCGCGGCGACGACTGGCCCGACGACAGCAAACGGCCACTCACGACGCGCGGCATCAACCGCTTCAAGGACAGTCTGCCGGGGCTCAAGGCGCTCGAGGTTTCAGTCGATGAGATCTTTTCGAGTCCTTTGGTCCGTGCCAAGCAGACGGCGGATCTGCTGAGCGCCGGCATCCCGGGCAACCCGCCGGTCAAGCTGCTCGATGCGCTGGCCCCTGGTCAGTCGCCGTCAGCGGTGATGGCACAACTTGCGAAAGCCGCAAAACGTCATCGCGTGGCCCTCGTCGGCCACGAGCCGGATCTCGGAGAGCTTGCCGCGTACTTGATCGGCGCAAGCCGGCCGCTGCTGTTCAAGAAAGGCGGCATGTGCCGCATCGACGTTGGCGGACTGTCGTCGAAGCCGGCGGGATCCTTGGCGTGGTTCGTCACGCCGAAGGTGTTGAGAAAGCTGGCCCGCTGAGTCGAGCATGAGTGATTTCAGCGTCATCAATTGAAGATTGCCGTCATCATCAACCCCATCTCGGGCACAGGCCGTCGGCCTGACGAAGCACGGCGCCGCGCAGAGCTTGCCGCAACGTTGCTCGACGCGCGCGGGCTCGACGCCGAAGTGTTCGTCACCGAGCGATCGAGGCATGCCTACGATCTGGCGCGAGCCGCGGTGGCGCGCGGCGCGTCGTTGTGCGTCGCCTGGGGCGGCGACGGTACGATCAACGAAGTGGCGTCGGCGCTCGCGTTCAGTCCGGTCACGCTGGCGATCGTGCCGAGTGGATCGGGGAACGGGCTCGCGCGCGAGCTGGCGATTCCACTGCAGCCCGGTGCCGCCTTCGATGTCGCGCTGAACGGCCGCGAGCAGCCGATCGACGCCGGCGAGATCGAAGGTCGTTTGTTCTTCAACATCGCCGGCCTGGGATTCGATGCGCGCGTCGCGCACGAGTTCGCGGCGGGCGGGCACGCGCGTCGCGGCTTTGCCCGCTACATCACCATCGCCGTGCGCGAACTGATCCGCTTCGTACCCGATACCTATACGATTGCCGCAAACGGAACGTCGATGGAGATCCGCGCACTCTTTGTTGCCATCGCCAACTCGCGGCAGTACGGCAACGGCGCCACGATCGCGCCCGGCGCGCGCATCGACGATGGCCTGCTGGATGTCGTGATCGTGGGCGAGCGCTCACCGTGGTCGGCGATCGCGCAGATGCCGTTGCTCTTCGCTGGGAAAGTCGATCGGCTTCCTGGCGTGACGATCATTCCGACCGCACACGTCGAGATCCGTTCAACACATCAGATGGTCTATCACGTCGACGGTGAACCCGCGCTCGCGGGAACGTCGGTGCACGCGCGCGTACGCCCTGCTGCGCTTCGAGTTCGGGTTCCTGCCCGATAACGTCCGGCTAGAGCCGGACAATACGACTGAAAAGGTTTACACAACGTTTACACACGGGGCCTTTTCCAAGGGGTATAGATCGAGATCCCTATGTACGCGAGAGTCTTCAAGAAGGCCGGTGAGGAACGTCGCTTCACGATTACCAATGCCGGCGAACTCGGTTGGGAAGTGCGCGAAGAGCAAGGCAGTCGCGTGGTCTGGAAGCGGCGCTACACCGATTGGCATCGCGTGGAACGTGCCCGCATGAGCTTTGCGACGCAAGCGCTCGCGTTGACGAGCGAAGGGTGGAAAGAATCCTGAGCTACTCGACGAAGCGGTAGCCCAATCCCACAACCGTCTCAATCTGACGACCGGCCACACCGAGCTTGCCTCTCAGACGCCCGACGTGCACGTCGACGGATCGGGTCTCGACGAGGCGGTCGTATCCCCACACGCGCTCGAGCAGCCGATCGCGTGAGAGCACGCGATTGCGGTTCTCGACGAGATACCGCAGCAGTTCGAACTCGCGTCGGGTGAGCCGCACCGACGCACCGTCGACGCTCACCGCCACGGCATCGAAATCGGCCGTCAGATGCTTGCCTCGATAGACGAAGGCTTCGGCACCCTCCGCTCCGTTTGCGCCTTTCGGAAGACCACGCCGGAGCACCGCACGTACTCGCGCTGCGAGCTCGCGCAGCGAGAACGGCTTGGTCATGTAGTCGTCGGCGCCGACATCGAGCCCGGTCACGCGATCGCTCTCGCTGGTCCGTGCCGTCAGCATGATGATCGGCACGCGCGCCGTCGCCGGGCGCGACCGCAGAATGCGGCACACCTCGAGACCGCTCAACACGGGCAGGTTGAGATCGAGCACGATCAGATCCGGCGTCCGTTCATTCACGGCCTTCAGCGCGGCGTCGCCGGTGGTCACCAGCTCGACCTCGATCTCGCCGCCCTTCTCGAGCGTGTGCTTGATCAGACCTGCAATGTCCTGCTCATCGTCCACGACGAGGACGTGAGTGCGGACCGCACCACGCGAGGTCATGCCATGCTCGATGGCGCGGCCGTTGTGACTGAGGCGGCTTGTGTCGGATGTCTGTTGCACCGTGACTCCGTTTCCATGGCGTTACAGTCTTCACGGTAGAAAACGGGGGTTTCTGGTGCATGACGGGGGAGTTAATTCTGAGTTACACAACAGCAAGGAATCCGGAAGCAGGAATCAGGAAGCAGGCCTGGGCCAGGTTCCAGCCCTAGCCCACGGCTGCATCCTGATTCCTGCTTCCTGATTCCTTGGGGTACTATCCCCCGGTGACCAACCTAGACGAGACCCTGGGGCCCGCGGCCAGCCCCGAACCCGGCCATGACGCCGGCCAGCGTTGGCTTCCAGCGCTTCTTCTGCTCTTCATCGGGTCCGGCTGCGCAGCCCTTATTTACGAAGTTGTCTGGTTCCAGCTCCTGCAACTGTCGATCGGCTCATCAGCCGTCTCGCTTGGCGTGCTGCTGGGCATCTTCATGGGCGGGATGTGCCTCGGCAGCCTGCTCCTCCCGAAGTACCTAGACCGTCGACTCCATCCCCTCAAGGTCTACGCCGCGATCGAGATCGGGATCGGAATCTTCGGCATTCTCGTGCTCTACGGCGTGCCCGTCGTCGGACGCCTCTATACGAGCATCGCTGGCACCGGTCAGGTGAACCTCGTGCTGCGGGCCATCGTGGCTGGCATTTGTCTGATTCCTCCGACGCTGCTGATGGGTGCCACGCTGCCGGCGATCGCGCGATGGGTCGAGACGACGCCGCGCGGCGTGTCGTGGCTGGGCTACTTCTACGGCGGCAACCTTGCGGGTGCGGTGGCCGGCAGTCTGCTCGCCGGGTACTACCTGCTTCGCCTGTTCGACATGTCCACCGCCACGTTCGTGGCCGTTGGTCTCAACGTGATCGTGGCGACACTTGCGGTGCTGGTGGCGCGGCGCACTCCGCACACTGTCATCACTGCCGACGAAGGCGCCGCGGTTGCGCCGCCGCTGCCGAGCGACACGGTGTCGATCGTCCATATCGCTATCGCGCTGTCAGGGTTGACGGCGCTTGGATCGGAAGTGGTGTGGACGCGTCAGCTGTCGCTGCTCTTTGGCGCGACGACGTACACGTTCTCGCTGATCCTGGCGGTGTTTCTCGTCGGCCTTGGCATCGGCAGCAGTCTTGGCTCCGCACTCGCACGCACCGTCAGCGCGCGCACCGCGCTTGGCTGGTGTCAACTCGGTCTCTGCGCTGCAATCGCATGGGCGGGCTACACGACCAGCGCATCGATGCCGTACTGGCCGATCAACCCGTCGATCAACGCGACGGTTGGTGCGCAGGCCGACGTCAATTGGATCAACTTTCAGCTCGATCTCATGCGCGGCGTGTGGGTGATGCTACCGGGCGCCATTCTGTGGGGCGCGAGTTTCCCGCTGGCGCTTGCGTCAGTCGCCGCTCCTGGACAGGACTCGGCGCGGCTCGTCGGCGGCGTGTACGCCGCGAATACGGTTGGCGCGATCGTCGGCGCACTGGTCACGAGCCTTGTGCTCGTCGGCACGGTGGGCAGCCAGCGGACGCAGCAGGTGCTGATCGGAGTGGCGGCGATGTCGTCGCTGCTGATGCTGATGCCGGCCGTCGGCGAACGGCGGCGGGCGCTGACGTCGACTCCCGTGGTCGTGATCGGCATCGCGTTGCTGGCGGGACTGCTCGCGCGAATGGTGCCGCCGATCCCGTGGCTGCTCGTGGCCTACGGGCGCTACTCGGCGACGTGGGTGGGGCAGAACGAGATGGTCTACGTCGGCGAGGGCGTCACCGCCTCGGTGGCCGTCACGCGGACGCCGTCCGGAGTGCTCAACTACCACAACGCCGGGAAGGTGCAGGCCTCGAGCGAGCCGCAGGACATGCGGCTGCAGCGGATGCTCGGGCACATCACCACGCTCGTGCCGAAGACGCCGACGAAAGTGCTCGTGATCGGCTGCGGCGCCGGAGTCACCGCAGGCGCGGTGTCGATCGATCCGATGGTCAAGGATCAGACGATCGCCGAGATCGAGCCGCTGGTGCCGCGCGTCGTCTCCACGCATTTCGCCGAGCACAACTTCAACGTCGTCGCCAACCCGAAGGTGCACGTGCACCTCGATGACGCGCGGCACTACCTGCTCACGACGCACGAGAAGTTCGACGCCGTCACGTCGGACCCGCTCGACCCGTGGGTGAAGGGCGCGGCCACGCTCTACACGCGCGAGTTCTTCAACGTCGTCAAGGAGCATCTCAATCCGGGCGGTGTGGTCACGTTGTTCGTGCAGCTCTATGAGAGCAACGAGGCAGCGGTGAAGAGCGAGATCGCCACGTTCCTCGAGGCGTTCCCCAACGGCGCGGTGTTTGCCAACACCATCAATGGCCAGGGCTACGACCTGGTGTTGTTCGGACAGGTGGAGGCGCGCAAGATCAACGTCGACACCGTGCAGGCGCGACTGGCGGATCCCGCGAACGCGGCCGTGGCCAAGTCGCTCGGCGAAGTGGGCATCAACTCCGCGGTCGAGCTCTTCGGCACGTATGCGGGCCGTCGATCGGACATGAAGAATTGGCTGAGCGACGCGCAGATCAACACCGACTCGAATCTGAAGCTGCAGTATCTGGCGGGACTCGGGCTGAACTTGTATCAGAGCGACGCTATCTACAAGGCAATGATCAAGGACTCGAAGTATCCCGACGATCTGTTCGAGGGCACGCCGGAGACGCTGGCCTCGCTGAGAAGCAAGATCAATTCGTCGCTCGGAGGATCCCCGTCCTTCTAGGCCACGAAGGACACGAAGGCCACGAAGTTGAGACCTCTTCGGGTCCGGCGTGACGTTATTCGGGCGGCGCGTTCGGGTTCGAGGCGAAGAATCCGAGCGGCACCAATCTGAATCCCGCCGTGTGGGACGGCATCACCGGCCAGTCCTCGGGCCGTGGCAGGTGCAGCACCGACAGCGTGTACCAGAGCACCACGTCTTTGTCGACGATCGAGCGATCGCCGGCGCTCCACATCGACACGCCCTCGCGATCGCGGCCCAGGTTTACCCACTCGCCGGAGGCGTACATCTGGCGCGGATCGGACAGCGTGACCCACAGCGGGTGCTCGAGGAACGCGGCTTTTCGGCGCGGCCCCGAGTTCGGCGCCTGGAATGACGGGGCATTTTCGCCCGGTACGAGCGCGTATCCGGTTGCCTGGCCGAGCGCGTTCGTTTTCATGCTGCTGGTGATGAGCCATCGCCGCGACGTCGTCAGATCGAGGTCGCGCCGCGCGTTCAGCTCGCTCTTCAGCGTCGTCTGCTGCATGCCGAACCACTCGCCGGTGGTATCGCGCAGCTTCGCCTGTGCGTTGGCGGTGTTCATCTCGAGCACGCGGTTGTTCGTGCCGTCGACGTCGACATCGATCCGGTAGTTGAAGAAGTGCTGGTGGTTCGGTGCCGCCACACGCGGGGCGACCAGATGCGCATACATCGTGTCGTCGTCGCCATGCGAGGCCTCCTGCGCCGGCCCTCTCCTCACGTTCATCACGCCGGTCAGCTGCACCTGCACGTCGATCACGCCATCCTGGCTGAAGATCCAATGAAAGAGGTAATCGTAGTTGTCGACCGTCGCATATCCGCTGAGCACCAGCTGACGCGCGCGGCTTCCGCGTTCGGCATGGCGCCACAGCACGCCGCCGTCGCGCTCGTAGATGGCCACCGCGCGTGGAATGGTGACGACGCGGCCACGAGAGTCGGCGAATGACGCGGGCGCGAATATCGCGTTCGCAGGGGCGTCGGCGCCGACGATCGCGTTGGCGCGCGAGGCACTGTAGATCGTGATCCCGTAGTCACCGGCATCGCGCGGGTACCACGACGTGTACTCCGGATCGCCGTACGGCGTGATCAGCTCCGACAGCCCGGCGCGATACAGCACCTGACGCGTCTGCGATCCGTCGACGATGGAGACGTCGAAGACTTCCAGACCGCGCCTGGGATGGACGCCGAAATGCAGACGCCATCGATCCCACAGAATCTCGCTGCCGTTGATGCTGAAGCTCGGACCGTTGGGCTGCGTGGCGACGAGCGGCTTCAGCGGTCGCGCCGCGGATGCCGTACGCGTCTGCGGTGCGCCGCTTCTAGCCGGTCGCAGTGGCGCCTCGAAAATGTCTTCAACCGTGCCGCCGGCGAGATCGACGCGGACGCCGAGCTCTTCGAGCACGACATCCTCGCCGATCGGGTCCCACACGAACGGCGAGGCGGTAATCGGAATGGTCGATCCGCGATGCGGCAGGCGCGTGCCTTCACCCAGGCCGCCAAGGAATGTCACGCGATCGGTGGCCTTCACGCCGTGTCGCGCCAGCGCTGCCAGCACGCGCTTGTCGCCGAGCGCGATCTCAGTGGCGCGGTCGATCACGACGCGCCGGATCGGCGGATCGCCCATGGCGATCACCGACGGTGCACCAACCGCGCGACTCTGCAGATCGACGGTGAGCTCGCTGGTGACGCCGGACGACCAGTCGTACAGCACCGCCCGCGCGGCACGCGGCCGAGATCGCTGCGCCTTCTCGGGTTCGGACAACTCGAACATGACAACCCTGGTCGAGCCGGACAGGCGCCCCGCTTTGGTCAGCGCATCCGTGACGGCAGCGATTTCGGCGGCCGACAGCGGGTCGAGCGGATTCGCCGCGACCGCGGGTTGCGGGCGCGTCGCGTTTTGGGCGAGCAGGATGAGGACGAGCAGCGCGCTCAGAGATTTCATGGAGGGATGTTACCCCCGTCGCCTCCGGTACTCACTTTCAGACCACCAATCCCGGCGCCACCACCCCGAACTTCGGCACGACGATGATGCCGCCACGGATGTAGTAGCCGTCGCCGTCGGCATGCTCGACATTCTTCTCGTTGGTGAGGCACGCGCCGTCGCCGATGCGGGCGTTCTTGTCGATGATCGCGTGCTCGACCACGACGTTCTTCCCAATACCGAGCGCGGGCAGGCCCGCAGGCGGTGGGCCATATTCGTAGAAGTCGGCGCCGAGCAGCACCGAGCGGCGAACCGACGACCCTTCGCGAACGGCCGACCGCACCCCGACAACCGAGGTGTGGATGTCGCACCCGGCGAGATAGCAGCCCTCCGAGACAATCGAGTCGCGCACGCGCGAATCCGGTACGAGCGAGCCGGGCAGATGTCGAAGGTGGGTGTAGATCGGGCGCTCCGCGTCCCAGAAGTGAAAGGGTGAGTCGAGACGGCCGAGCATCACGTTGTTTTCGTAGAACGATTCGATCGTCCCGACGTCGGCCCAGTAGCCGCGAAACAGATACGACCGCACGCGGTATTTGCCCAGCGCATTCGGAATGAGCTCACGACCGAAGTCGTGCCCGGGCTCGCGCTCGAGGATGTCGAGCAGCACCCGACGCGAGAAGACGTACACACCCATCGAGGCCATGAACGGACGCTCGTCGGTGTGCTCGGCGAAGCTCGCCCCGGGAGGAATGCTGCGCCCGATCTCAGCCAGCCGCGCCGCCTTCGGCTTCTCCTCGAAGGCCACGATGCCGCCGCTCTGATCGAAGCGGAAGATGCCCATCTGTGTGGCCGTGTCCGGATCGACTGGCTGGGCTGCGATCGTGATGTCGGCCTGCTGCTGTCGGTGCTCGTCGACGAGCGCCGCGTAGTCCAGGCGATACAGGTGGTCGCCGGCGAGGATCACATCGTAATTGGCGTCGTGCTGCGAGAAGTGCCGAGCCGCCTGTCGCACGGCGTCGGCGGTGCCTTGGTACCAGTTGGGGTTGTCGGGCGTCTGCTCGGCGGCGAGGATTTCGCAGAAGCCTCGGCTGAAGCGATCAAGTCGGTAGGTATTCGAGATGTGGCGGTTGAGCGACGCCGAATTGAACTGCGTCAGCACGAAGATGCGCTCGATGTCGGCGTGCAGGCAGCCGCTGATCGGCACGTCGATCAGCCGGTATTTGCCGCCGATCGGCACCGCCGGCTTCGATCGCGTTGCGGTGAGCGGAAAGAGCCGCGAGCCCGCTCCACCGCCGAGGATGATTGCCAGCGTGTCTTTGTTCATACGTCAACCGTCCGAATTGACGTGATGGCACCGCCGAACTGTGCAATCTCACGCCCAATGCCGCCTCTTTTAACACAGTCGTGATCACGCGGTGATCGCGTCGTCATACCGCTCCCGTACCTTGGGAGTCATGCACGTGGGTATACCACGGCACGATGCCAACGGGGCGTGGACGTGGCGCTGATGAGCGTCATCGTCTGCGCCCACAATGAGGCGCAGTACTTGGGTCCTTGCCTGCACTCCCTCCTGACGCAGAGCCGGGAGCCGGACGAAATCCTGGTCATCAACAATGCCAGCACCGATGAGACGCGCGCCGTGGCGCAGCGGTATCCGTTCGTACGCGTGGTGGATGAGCCGCGAAAGGGGCTGGTGGTCGCGCGCGAGACCGGCCGTCGTGAGGCGATCGGCGACGTGCTCGTTTATCTGGATGCCGACTGCCGAGCGCCGCTCACGTGGCTGGAGCGTATCGAGCGTCACTTCGAGCGCGACCGCGACTTGATCGCCTTGTCGGCGCCGTATCGCTTCTACGACTGGGACTGGTGTGGACGGCTGCTGATTCGCGCCTACGATTTCACGGTCGCGCCGCTGACACAACTGCTGGTGAAGCGCATCCTGCGCATCGGCACGATCTTCTACGGCGGCAACTTCGCGGTACGTCGTGACGCGCTCGCCAGCATCGGCGGGTTCGACACGTCGATCGAGTTTCACGGCGAAGACACGAATCTTGGCCGCCGGCTGTTCGCGATCGGCCGAGTGCGCCTCGTCCGCGACTGTTATCTCTACACGTCGGCGCGGCGATACAACGCGATGGGGAAGGGCGCAGTGTTCCGACTCTATGTCCGCAACTTCACGTCGGAGGTGCTGCATCACCGCCCGAAGGACACCACGCATGTGGATGTCCGGACGTAAGTGGAAGAAGTGGAAAAGTGGAACAAGTGGAAGAGGTGGAAGTGATTAAGAACTCACGTCGGAAAGTACAACGATGTGGTGGGGAGTGTGCGACGGTTCACATCGTACCGAGCCCAGATTCCCGGTACTTCGCCGATCGCTCTATCAGCTCGAGCTGCTTCTCGACTTGTTCACTTGACTACTTTCACTTCTTCCACTTCTTCCACTTCTTCCACTTCTTCCACTTTTCCACTTAATGACATGCCCGGATACGAACCCTTTCTCCTCTGTGACTTTCACGTCCACACCACCTGGAGCGACGGCAAGCTGTCGGTGGCGGAAGTGGTCGATCTCTACGGCGCGACGGGGAAGTTCGACGTGATCGCGATCACCGATCACATTCTGATGAAGAAGGATCTGCTGGCCCGTGCCGGACGCCTGGCGACTCTTGGACGGCGCGCGTTCGGCGTGCGCGAGCCCGACTTCGAGGCCTATCTGGACGACATCCGCGAGCAGGGCGAGCGGGCGCGGAAGAAGTACGGAATGATCGTCGTGCCCGGCGCCGAGGTGACGCAGAACCGCATTCGCAGCAAGAAGAACTCGCACATCATCGCCCTCGACGTGAAGCGTTATGTCAGCGCCGATCAACGCGCCGACGACATCCTGCGCGAAATCCGCCGCCAGGGCGCGCTCAGCATCGCCTGTCACCCGCATCACCGCACCACGCGGCGCATCGAGATCAGCACCTGCTATCTCTGGGACCATCGCGACGAGCTGGCCGATCTCGTCGACGTGTGGGAAGCCGGCAATCGCGACGATCTGTTCTCGGTGACCAGCCTCAAGCACTTTCCATATGTGGCCAACAGCGACTTCCACAAACCCAAGCACCTCTACTCGTGGAAGACGCTGGTTCGCGCGGAGAAGAACTGGCCGGCCGTCCGCCATGCGCTGCGCGCGAACGTCGACATTGCGCTGACCCTGTTCCGCAACGGCTCCTGGGCCGCGTAGCGATCACCGCTGCCAAGAATGTGATGTCGATGTCATGCGCGGGTCACGACTTGACGATACAGTTCGTCGTGAGAGCACCTGCTTCCGGCGGAGTAAGACCAATGGACCCCAATGACCGCAACCACCGCCACCTGGCGGAAGAATTTGCCGACGCCCTACGACGCGCCCAGGCCGAGTTCCTCGAAATGCCTGGCCTCACGCTGACCGTCGCGCAGGCGTCGAGGCTGTGGTGCTTCGATTCGGCGTTGTGCACCGACGTGCTCTCGACGCTGGTCGAAAAACGTTTTCTGGTGCGAACGAGACACCAGACGTTCGCCCGGGCCTAGCGCGCGCGGTGTAAGCTCGTTCGAGCCACCACGTACGTTCCGAGCGGCATCTCCTATAATCCGCCGCATGAGATCCTCGCTCGCACCACTCTTCACGCTCGCGCTCGCCATTGTGATCGTCGCCGCGCCGCACGCGCAGACAGCGACTCCCGGACACGCATCGTGCGACAAGCTGGCGACGATGAAGCTCGAAGGCGGCACGGTCACCAGCGCGAAATTCGTGGCGGCCGGCGCGATGCCGGCGCCGCCGGCGCGAGGCGGCGGTCCAGCGGCTGGCGGCGGACGCGGCAACCCATTCGCCGATCTTCCCGCCGTGTGTCAGGTGGCGGCGACCATGCGGCCGAGCGCCGACTCGAACATCAAGATCGAAGTGTGGATGCCGGCCAGCGGTTGGAACGGCAAGCTGCGCGGCACCGGCAATGGCGGTCTCGGCGGTGGCACCGGCGCCAACGCAAACGCACTCGCCATCGGCGTGAGGCGTGGATATGCAGCCGTCGGCAGCAACACCGGGCACGAAGGCAATTCGAGCTACGCACTCGATCATCCAGAGCAGATCAAGGACTTCGGCTACCGCGCGGCGCACGAGATGACCGTGGCCGCCAAGACGCTCATTCGCGCCTTCTACGGCAGCACGACGAAGCTCTCGATCATGTCCGAAGCCGGCGGCGGAACAATCGCCGCGCTCAGCGCCGCACAACGCTTCCCAGGCGACTACGACGGCCTCGCCGTGGTCGCGATGTCGTCGTATCTGACGCGGCACACCTTCGGCCAGATGTGGGTCTGGATGGCGACGCACAAAGACGAGGCGAGCTTCATCCCACCCGACAAGTATCCAGTGCTGGCGCAGGGCGCGCTCGCGGCGTGTGATGCTGCAGACGGGGTGAAGGACGGAATCATCGGCGATGTAGAAAGCTGCCGGTTCGATCCCGGTTCCGTGCAGTGCAAGGAGACGGTCGGGTCGAATTGCCTTACTGCGCCGCAAGTGGAAGCGGCGCGGAAGATCTATCTGGGACCGCGTCACGCGAAGACCGGCGCCGAGCTCTATTCGCCACTCTATCCAGGCAGCGAACTGGGATGGGGCCAGCTGGCCGGCGGCGCGGAGCCGCTGGGCATTCCCGTGGAGTTCTTCAAGTACTACGTACTCCGCGATCCGAACTGGGACTACAAGACGCGTCCGATCAACTTCGCCAGCGACGTCGAGGCGTCGGATCGTGCGGCGATTCAACCGGTGAACGCAGTCGATCCGGATCTCCGGAAGTTCTTCGGACGAGGCGGCAAGCTGCTGCTGATCGGCGGTTGGGCCGACACCGCCGTGCCGCCGAAGGTCGCGATCAACTACTACAACCGCGTCGTCGCGACTGTGGGTGAACGCGCGGTGCGAGAGAGCATGCGCTTCTTCATGGTGCCAGGCATGGGCCACGGACCTGGCACGACCGGCGTCCACAACTTCAATTTCGACGCGTTGACGTTGATTGAAGAGTGGAAAGAGAAAGGCGTCGCGCCGGATCAGCTGATCGTGACGCATTTCGCCGATGGCAAAGAGGTTGGCAAACGGCTCGTGTGTCAGTACCCACAGATCGCGCGCTACAAGGGATCGGGCGACACTGAGAACCCGGGCAGCTACGAGTGCCAGCCTCGCTGATTCATCGTACGTAGTGTCCGGCTCTAGAGCCGTTATCGAATCGCTGCAGCGACGACTTCGTGTCGGGACGGTGGTCGACCCTGCCCGCGGCTCCTGTTCGACGCCGTGGAAAATCAGGTCCTCCGCGCTGGACTCACGAGGTCCGCCGGCGCTCGCTGCGCCTCCGGACCTGATTTACTTCTGTCGCCGATCACGGCGCTCACAAGTCGCTGGCGGCCAGTGTCGCCCACCGTGCCGACACCCTCCAGCGCGCACGCGCATCGCTCCAATCGAGCGACGCCGGTGTGGCTGCGGCGACGCGACTTGTGAGCACCGCGACACGCGATAGAAGTAAAACGGCTCGGGAGCGCTCCGAGCGGCGGCGGCCGTGATTCGGCACTGACGCAGAAAACGCCGAGCCAGATCTTTCGGTCAGGCTTTCGCCAGCTCGCCTCGACGCAGTCGTCTGTACAGTTCGAGCGCGTCGCGGATGATCGCGACGGCCTCGTCTGGACCGAGCAGATCCTCGACGACGACCTGCTTGTGCTCGAGCGATTTGTAGTCCTCGAAGAATCGCCTCAACTCGAGGAGCACGTGGGCGGGGAGCTCCGCCTTGTCGAG
>Ga0075423_10001025_pt1 | contig 23921 bp, 22 predicted proteins | sample SoiMethybrSBSTD2_FD_80114 | JGI IMG/M metagenome (GOLD analysis project Ga0075423, IMG submission 80114) | Bulk soil microbial communities from a Populus tree surrounding site in Tennessee, USA - Soil MetaG P. TD hybrid SBSTD2 | ecosystem: Environmental > Terrestrial > Soil > Tree plantation... | reverse complement strand
TCCAGCCTCGAAAGCGACGTTCGCAATCTGCTGATCAGCTTTCCGCCTCAGCTATCGCCCGGCAATGCGTGGAGAGACTCGACGGTAACCACAGCCTGTCTTGGATCGCTGCCCGCAAAGGCAATCATAATTCGGCGATTCATAGTTGTCGGAGCCTCTTCCTATCTGAACGAACCCACAACCGCCATCCAGCGAATGGATAGCATCAGCGCACTCGGTGCAGGGCGCCAACACCAACACCAGCTAAACATTGAGATAAGTGGCACAGGTAGCGCGACTTACTACATCAGCACTGGACGAAATCGGCTGGTGCATCTCGCAACCAGCCAGGATCTCTCATTCGTAGTGAAGTCTTCCAGTCGAGCAGAGCACTTACGTGAGTCCGCAAAGGAAGAGTTTACTCTTCTTCCTTAATCGACGAGACGTAGCGGCATCACGAGGCACATATATGAAGCTCGATCCTTCCAACTTTCGGGCTCGAGCGTCGCCGCGCGCTCTGGAGCCTTGAAGGTCATCTTCACTTCGTCAGTCGGGATATAACGAAGGATCTCGAGCAGATAGCTGGCATTAAATCCAATATCGAGCTGATCACCAGTGTAGCGAACAGGCAGCTCGTCCTGCGCTTCACCAAGATCTGGCGTCTGAACACTGAACTTGAGCATTCCGGCATTGAACGAGAGACGAATCCGGTGTGTCTGATCTGATGCGATCACCGACATTCGCTTTAGTGCACTGGACAACGCCACTTTGTCAGCAACTGCGACCTTGTCGTTGTCCTTCGGGATTACCTGTTCATAATTCGGATAGGGACCTTCGATCAGCCGGGTAAAAACAGCGGTGAACGGCGATCTGAAACCGATATGGTTGTCACCACGAGCAATCTCAAGTTCCTCTTCTGCCGGGAACAGCCTCCTTACCTGCTCGAGAGCCTTGGGCGGAACAATCAGATCGCTTGCAGGAGCATTCGCCGAGTCGATCGGCATCTCCATCTTGGCGAGACGGTGCCCATTCGTAGCAACCATCCGCATACGCTCAGGACGCAGCTCCCACAGCACACCGTTGAGGATCGGCCGACTTTCCTCAGCAGATACTGCGAATGAGGTATGGCCAATCAGCTGTTGCAGATCTCCCGATCTGATTCTCCAGCTCTCATTGAACCGCACGGCTGGAAACGTTGGAAATTCGTCACGCGGTAAACCGAGCAACTTGAACCGGGAGCGCCCGCAATCGAGTGTCACTCGCTGCTCACCAACAGCAGCCATTTTCACAGGCGCTGGTGGGAGTTCCCGCGCGATTTCACTGAGCTTTTTCGCCGGTACCGTCACAGCACCAGCTGTCTCTACATCAGCCATCACCTCTGTACTAACCGCGATATCCAGGTCAGTGCCTGATAGCTTGATTCCTTTGTCAGTGGTCTCGAGAAGGATATTAGCCAAGACCGGCAGTGTGGTTTTCGCCGGTATGCTGGCAGTCACTGCTGCCAAACCTTCCTGCAGTTTTTCCCGAGAGATCGTAAAACGCATCAGTTCTGTCGATTCAGGTCGGCTTACTAAGTACGTCTCTTAATAGAGACTTACTATAGCAGTCGTAGCAGGAGCTGTGGAGTTCTGGGGAGTCGGTCTAACTTATGAGGCGAACAGAGTTTCCGCTACGCCGGTTGATGTGTATTTGGATGTTGGCAATGTGAGTACTTAACGACATACGACGCTGTTCTTACGAAACCTTGGACGTTTCCACACGAGCGAGTGTTCTGAAGTTGAAAGCTTCGAGATTATTCCGTAGTCGATTGATCCTGCTACGGAGATCTGAGTCATGGGTGATTGTCTCCTGAACTTTCTCTAGGCTATGGATCACCGTCGAGTGATCTCGGCCACCGAACGCGTTTCCGATTTCAACGAGCTGGGTTGAGAGGAGCTCACGGGTCAGATACATCGCGATTTGTCTCGGCGTCGTCAGAGTTTTTGTCCTGGTCTTTGATCGTAACCCATCGACGGTTACACCCCATTCCTTGGCGACTGCCTGCTGGATTGTGAAGATGTTGAGTGATCCAGCTGACTCGTGCTCCAGACCTTCGATCGCGCGTAGCTTATCGCGCAGTGCTTCGCGGGCGACATCGACGGTGATGTCCTTGTGCTTGAGTGAGGCGTACGCGAGCAACTTTATTATCGAGCCTTCGAGCTCTCGAACGTTCGAACGTACGTGTTCGGCGATGAAGTGGATAACATCGTCGGGAATCGTTAGCTCGAGCCGATCTAGTTGCGCCTTTTGCTTGAGGATGGCAACACGGTGCTCGAAATCAGGAAGACCGATGTCGGCTACCATTCCCCACTGGAAGCGGCTGATTAAACGTGCTTCGAGTCCGGCAATCTCTGAAGGAGGTCTGTCGCTAGTTAGTACTATCTGACGGCCGGCTTCGTAAAGAGCGTTGAAAGTGTGGAAAAACTCTTCCTGGGTCGCTTCCTTGCGGCCCTTTAGGAAGTGTACGTCATCGATCAGCAGGAGATCTGTTTCGCGGTAGCGGCGGCGAAATTCTGGAGCTGTCCGATCCATGATCGAGCTAATGAGTTCGTTCATGAATTGCTCTGTCCCTACGTACGTAACGCGTGTATTTGGATTTCGCTGTAGCGTTTCGTGTGCTACTGCTTGCATCAGATGGGTCTTGCCCAGCCCGGTATCTCCGTAGATAAAGAGCGGGTTGTAGACCTTTCCCGGAGCCTGGCTTACGGCGTGTGCAGCGGCAGCGGCTAGCTCGTTTGATTTTCCGATGACGAAGAGATCGAACGTGTAGCGCTCGCTGAGTGGCGGTGAGGTGCTTCCATTCTGCTGAGACATCACCTTTCCCACTGTCGGTGGTGGACTGACGAAAAAGTCCATCTGCGACCGCTTCTTCCTCTCCTCGTTGACCTTGAATACCACGTTGAGTGGATGGCCAAGAACGATCGGGGCGTAGCTCGACAATAGCTGAGAATGCTTGGACTCGTTCCAGTCGGCGGTAAACTGGTCAGGCGAACCGACGAAGATCGTTCCGCCTTCGACAGAGAGTGCTTCGGTCGGCGCAAGCCAGGCCTGGAATGTCTGGAATGGAAGCTCCTGGCGGGCACGATCAAGAAGGAGTTTCCAAACTTCGGCGGGACTAAGCGACATGACCGGCTAGCCTATCGGTTTTATGTGGAAAAGTCAAACGAGTTCTGGTGCGTGTTGCTTCAATTGACTTGAAGTATCTCCAATGCTGGGATAGCTTTACCCGCTTCGCAGCAGTGCCAAGATCTTCCTGGTTATTTGGAGTTATAAATGGGCAAGCCGACGTACCGTCCCCGAAACAAGCGCCGAATTCGCACTCACGGCTTTAGGTTGCGGATGGCTACTAAATGGGGACGTGAAGTGCTCAGCCGGCGACGCAAGAAGGGACGTAAACGGCTAACCGTCCAGTTACCCACGAAGTACGCCGGCGCCTAAATCCCTTGGCTTTTCTCGCAGCAAGCGGCTGACGAGCGAAGCTGATCTTGAAGCTGTTAGACGTACAGGGAAGCGAATGCAAACCGAGCGTCTCGAAGCTCGAGCATCAGCTTCTCTGTTTTCGCATCCAAGGGTGGGCATCGTCGTACCGAAACACCGATATAAGGTGGTAGCCAGGAACCGTGTGAAGCGACGTCTTCGTGAGCTCGTGCGAATCTCGCTTTTACCGGAGCTCGGTTGTGTCGACCTGTTGATTCGGGCGAAACCCGAAGCCTACGGCTCTACGTTTAAAGAGTTGACGGCTGACATTGCCCAAATTGGTGAGTGGGCGTCGGCGATCACACGCTGAACGATGCGCACGGTTTTCATCCTACTCATTCGCGGATACCAGGTGGGAATCTCACCGCTGCTTCCTGCCAGCTGTCGCTATTATCCAACCTGCTCCGCATACGCGATTGAAGCGTTCGAGCGTCACGGAGTGATGCGGGGATTTCATCTCACAATAAGTCGCCTGCTCCGTTGTCATCCGTTCCATGCAGGCGGCTACGATCCCGTTCCATAATGGATAGGCGTTTCTTCCTCGCACTCTTTCTGTCGTTGATCGTTATCGCGGTCACGCAGTTGCTGTTCCCGCCGGCCAAGCCGACACCTGGCAAGAATCCAGCTGCGCGGACTGCATCATCATCTACAGCCTCGTCAACTACTCAGGCACGTAGCGAATCCGTTGCACCTTCTCGGATAGCGCCCGCGATTGCATCCACTGCTGTCGATACAATGCATAGCACCGCCGAAGCGACTGTCGTACAAACAGCAAAAGCGATTTACAGTTTCACGAATCTTGGTGCCGCACCGGCGGCGGTAACCATCCGTGATTACAAAATCAGATCAACAGGCAAATTCGTTGACCTGGGAATCCCCGGAGTAGCGCTCCTCAGCTATCGCATACTTGCGCCGTCGGACACCATCGAGCTGTCACGGGTGCCGTTCGTACTCTCTCGACGTGCGATGAATGGAGCCGAGATACTTACGTATGCTGCAACCGTCCGTGGCCACAACGTCTCGATAGCGTACACGATTCCTACCGATACCGCGTCAAGCTATGTGATGCATGTCACCGGTCAGGTTACTGGAGAAGCGTCCCCCGCCTATCTGATCACCGAGTTGCCAAAGACGCTTCGCCCGACTGAAGCCGATACCGTTGGTGACCACAGATCACTTGCGTATAGCTTCAAACCTCAGCGTGATCGCGCGGGAAGTGTGTTGTTCGGCAGCCTCGATCCAGGTGAGAAAAAACTCGTGGCCGGCCCACTCAATTGGGTGGCGCTGAAGAACAAATACTTCGTCTTCGGAGTTCTTGCTCCGACCGACGGTCCGCAATTCAGCGAAGTTTCGCTGACTGGCGGGACGAGGACGTCGAAAGTTGCAACTACTGCTTCAGCAGCTGTCGTAGACGAAATTCGCGACGGGACGTTTGCCTTCGATGTCTACTCCGGCCCGCAGGAGTCGGAGCGGCTGCAGCGCATGGGTCGTGACTTCGATCATGTGAATCCTTACGGCTGGCGATTCCTGCAAGGCGTAGTGCACCCCATTGCGTCAAAAGTGATTCAGGCGCTGCTCTGGATGCACAACCGCCTGAACCTCAGTTACGGCTGGGTACTGATCATCCTCGGCGTGCTGGTGAGACTGGCATTGTGGCCGCTCAATCAAAGCACCATGCGCTCGAGTCTCAAGATGCAGGAGCTTCAGCCGAAACTGACGGCGGCACAGAAGAAGTACAAAGATCCGGTGCAGCAGCGCGAAGCGATAATGAAGGTGTACCACGACGCCGGCGTGAGTCCTTTCGCAGGTCTCACTGGTTGTCTGCCCGCACTGCTGCCAATGCCGATTCTGTTCGCGTTGTTCTTTGTCTTTCAGAACACAATCGAGTTCCGCGGCGTGCCCTTCCTCTGGCTCCATGACATCTCGGTGAAGGATCCCCTTTACATCCTGCCGCTGCTGATGGGCGCCTCCATGTACGTGCTGTCGTGGATTGGAATGAGGACTGCACCACCAAATCCCCAGGCCAAGATGATGGGCTACATGTTTCCTTTGATGATGACGGTGGTGCTGCTGAACATGGCGTCCGGATTGAACCTCTACTACACGGCGCAGAACATCGCGGCACTGCCGCAGCAGTGGATGTTGGCACGCGAGCGGGCGAAGGTACGCCCGGCGGGCTAAGGAGGCGGGATGCTGCGTGTCACGTATATTGGTCACGCAACGCTACTAATTGAGATCGGGGATCGAAGGATCATTACCGATCCGAACTTTGAGCCCGCACTCGGCAGGTTTCTGCCGCGGGTAAGTGCGCCTGGTATCGCGCTCGACAAGCTGCCGAAGCTCGACGCCATACTGCTGACACATGCGCATGCCGATCATCTATCGTTCAAGTCGCTCGATGCGCTGCAATCGGATATACCTCTCTTCGCGCCTCCAGCCGTGGCAAAGTGGCTGGGGAAACAGGGCTACAAGCACGCAGTGCCGATCGCTGCTGGCGGTAAAGAGACGCTTGCCGATGTACACATTCATGCGGCCTCAGCGACCCACAAGGGCAACCGCTATGGTGTAGATCGTTGGCGCAGCGCCACGAATATGTATCTGCTGGATACTAATAAGGTTTCGTGCTTTTTCGCCGGAGATACGGCGCTGATGCCGGACACGACGCACCTGGTGGAGCGACGGCTGCTCGAGCAGGGGCGGCATCTCGATCTGGCACTTTTGCCAATCGGACATGCTCCGTGGTGGAAGCCCGGGTTCCGTAAGGGACATTTGACGAGTACTGACGCGCTCACTTTGTTCGAGCGCCTTAGAGCGAAGTACTTCATTCCCTATCACTGGGGCACGTTCAATCATGTAACGTCGACCGCGTTCGATGCGATCGATCGATTGAGGGCAACACTGGAGAACCATCCGCTGCATCCTGCCGTAAAGATCCTCGAGCCCGGGACTACCTTCGTTCTGCCAACGGCGGCAGCATGATTGACAAGAAGGCCGGCGGCCTCACGCTCGACGACACGATTGTCGCGATCGCGAGCCCGCCAGGTCGTGGCGCGATAGCGCTCGTTCGGCTGAGCGGCCGTGATGCGTTCTCCATTGCGCGAAATCATCTACGATCATGGCCGTCACACGCGCGTATCGCTCATCTGTCAGATTTCGTTGATGGCCTGCAGCGCCTCGACGAGGTGTTGGTTACAACTTTTCCCGGGCCTAATTCCTATACTGGTGAAGACGTCGTAGAGATATCGACTCACGGTGGCTATCTGGCTCCCAACTCCGTCGTCGCCGCATTAACAGCATCAGGGGCGAGACAGGCAAACGCCGGTGAATTCACGCGGCGTGCGGTCCTGAACGGCAAGATCGACATTCTCCAGGCAGAGGCGATCAGTGATCTGATCGATGCGAACTCACGCGCGATGCAGAATGCTGCTCTCGCTCAGCTGGACGGTGGTTTATCGCGGCGACTGTCAGAATTGAGGAGTCAGCTCCTGGAGCTGGAGGCGCTGATCGCCTATGACGTGGATTTTCCAGAGGAGGACGATGGTCCTGTTTCGCGTGAGCGGATCGGCGCTGCGATAAACGACGTTCTCTCCTCCCTGGATGCGTTGCTTGCAACCGCGCCAGCCGGCGAAATCGTGCGTGAGGGAGCGGTGGTCGTGATTGCCGGGCCTCCGAACGTCGGCAAATCGTCTCTGTTCAACGCACTGCTTGGAAAATCGAGAGCAATCGTTACGGAAGTTCCTGGTACAACGCGGGACGCGATCGAGGCGGTGATCGACGGGGCGAAGTGGCCGCTGCGTCTTGTAGATACGGCCGGTCTGAGAGAGACTAGTGATCGTGTTGAACAGCTTGGAATCGAGGTGAGTGAGCGGTATCTCTCAGCTGCCGAAGTGGTACTTGCCTGTGCCGAGACATCGAGAGATCTGGAAGAAACAACTCGCCTAGTGCGAACTCGCTCACGGGCGATAGTCCAACCCGTCCTCACCAAGTCCGATTTAGTCTCCAATAGAGACGAACAATCGGGTGCTGCTCTCACTGTCAGCGCAGAGACGGGCTTCGGCTTACAGCAGCTCTTGTCGCGCATCGAGACAATCGTGGACGAACTTTGTGGCCCTCGGGTGCACGAGATGCCCATGCTGACGAGGGCACGTCATAAACGTGCGGTGGAGACTGCACGCTCCGAGATCCTTGAGTTCTACTCAGCATGGAGCGAGAGCAAGCTGCCGCCGACGATCGCGGCCGTGCACTTGCGAACGGCTATCGGTGCTCTGGAAGAGCTGGTGGGAACGGTCGACGTCGAGGATGTCCTCGATCGCGTGTTCAGCTCGTTTTGTGTTGGGAAATAACGCTACGCTGAAGCGGCAGCCGAGCTTGCGATCGACACGATTTCAGCGGCGTTGGCGCGGATAGCCCAGGGAAGGCCCCGAGTGTTCACGGCAGGCTCTACCATCTTAGTTCCTACGAAGTAGCCGCTGCGTTCAGGGAAAACATGGCGATCGACCGTCCGAGCGTCGTCGCTCATTCCGCCCGACAAATATCGCAACCGCAGACCAAGGCCGGCTCTATCAAGGTCGTTGGTCAACGCGCGGGTGATTACCGGCTCCAGTTCGCGGACGGATGCGTATTCACGACGGGTGTATCCGTAATACTCCCACGCGGCGTGGCCAGGACTGATTGCGCGTGAGGTGATCGTCGCCAGTCCCTCGTTGATGACGAGCTCCCGAAGTGAGGCGCGTCGACCCGTTTCCCAATATGAGTAGTAACCGTTGGCGTCATCGATCAACTGCTTGAGCTCACTGCGGCTGGTGGGGGAGGTATAGCGGATCGCATGCGCGATCTCATGGGCTAGCCAAAGCGGGATGAGCTCCGGATCCAAGCCGAGCCCCTGCGTTTCTGGATTCGTGACACTCGTAAAATGCTCGAGGCACACGAACGCGACTCCCTTTCCGTCGACAACGAGCTCGCCGGCATTAGCGGCGCCGACGCCTACCATGAGCAAGACGTCGACATCGACATCTGCCTCGAGGAGGGTGCGGCACTGCTCTTCCGTGTTCCGCGCGAGAGACACAACGTCGATTCTCTCGAGCATAGTGCGAAGGTCTACTCGGCTCGCAAGTGCGGCAGATCTAACGACTTCCTGGAAATGCGGCCCCGCCGGATCGAGGACGTAATTATGCCAGTAGGCTTCTAGGTAACGGCGGTGAGTTTCGAAGTAGCGGAGATAGGCGGCGACACGGTCTGTACTGTTGTGAACTGCGAAAAAGTCAGGCAGTAGGTTGATGAGCATCAACGACCAGGTCGCGGGTTGGGAGCCAGTCGCGTTTTTGCGATGCGAGAAGATACAATCGACAGAATTCTCCAACAAGGCCGATATCTCGGCGTTTGCATCCAGGAATTGCTGAAAAAAATTTCTGGTCGCTCCAAAAAGTTCTGGCTGTTCTAAAGTTCTGGCTGTTCTACTGTATTAAAGGCCCTTTCTGAACCAGATGGCGGCCCTTGGCGAAGGATGGCACAAATATTCCTTCTCCATTTCGGGGAAGTCCCGGATATGGAGGGGGAGTGCTATGACAACGCTGCGTCAAATCGAGCTTCGTTGTCCCGTGTGTGACAATGAGTTCAAATCCCAGAGCGTAGTTTCTACAAATGCGTTCGGGGGTAAGCGCACTGATTTCCACGAGCGTGCTGCCGGGACTCAGCCCCTCGCGTATCTCATCCACATGTGCAGCGAGTGCGGCTACTCCGGTGGAGAGTCGGACTTCACGCCCAGCGCCGATGTCAGCCCGTCACTGAAGCAACACGTTTTTCAGGAGCTGACGCCTCTGCGTCCATCACTCGTTTGCGGTTCGGAGAAGTATGAGGCCGCGGCGAAGGTCTCACAGTGGCAGGGCATGGATCCTCGTCACGTCGCCGACCTTCTTTTACGTGCAGCGTGGTGTTGTGTTGACGAAGGTGACGTCGAAGCCGAGCGCTATTTCCGCCGACAGGCGGCGTGGATGTTTGAAGAGGCCCTCAAAACCTACGATGGTGTTCCGCGCGAAGAGCGAGCGATCCTAACGTATTTGGTGGGTGAGCTCTGGCGGCGCGTTGGTGATATAAGGAAGGCGAACGACTGGTTCGACGCCGTAGCCGGCGAAATCACCGACTCTCAAAACCAGCAATGGGTTATCGATGCTGCTGAGCAGCAGCGGTTGAACCCGCGAGAGTGGTTCGGCTAATCCTACCGAGTTCCGAATAGCCGGTCGCCGGCATCGCCCAACCCAGGCAGGATATATCCTTGAGCGTTGAGCTCCTTGTCCAGGGCTGCACAATAAATCTGGACATCCGGGTGAGCGCTGCTGAGTCGGCGAACACCTTCAGGCGCTGCTACGAGACACAAGAAACGAATTCGCGTGGCGCCAGCTCTTTTGAGTGAAGAAACCGCGGCAGCAGCGCTGCCTCCTGTAGCCAGCATCGGATCGAGCAGAAAGAAGTCTCGCTCCGAAGTATCACCTGGGACCTTGAAGTAGTAGTCGACGGGCTGGAGCGTGCTGTGATCACGGTAGAGGCCAATGTGCCCGACGCGCGCTGACGGAACCAACCTCAAAATACCCTCGACCATGCCGAGCCCGGCGCGCAGGATCGGCACCAGGGTCAGTTTTTTTCCGCTGATGTGCCAGCCTGTAGTTGTTTCGAGGGGCGTGGTAACATCGCGAGCCTCGAGTGGGAGCTCGCTGGTGGCTTCGTACGCCATCAGCATCGCAATCTCGTCGACAAGCTCCTTGAATCGTTTTGTGTCTGTCTGCTGGTCGCGCAGGATGGTCAGCTTGTGCTGAACGAGGGGATGCCGGATAATAGTCAGCGAGGGGAATTCATTTATGCGCTCGATCATTCTTGCCCCAGAATTCCGGCACTGAATCTGTAAACGCCCACCGGCTCATAATCTCTAATTCCCGATGAAAGAATACCAGGCTGTCGTCGTCAAGCTCACTCGTCACACCCGCGAGGATGAGGATACGCTCACCGATTTGCTCAACGAACGAAGTCGAGGTGGGTGGGAGCCTGCACTCATGTCGCAGGACGAGCAGCGCGTGACTCTGCTCTTTCAGCGTGACGCAGTAGGAGAAGGATAGCTGTTTGGAGATAACGTTTGTCGGAGCCGCGCGTGAAGTTACCGGCTCCTGTCACCTGCTCCACGTCAACGGCTATACTGTCGCGCTCGATTGCGGGATGTTTCAGGGTCGCCGCCAGGAAGCCGCTGAGAAGAATCGACAACTGCCCCTACCGATCGAAAAGCTCGATGCTGTCGTCTTGTCGCACGCACACATTGATCACTCGGGCCGCCTGCCCTATCTGATCGCTGAGGGCTACTCCAAAACAATCTGGGCGACTTCGGCGACACGCGATCTTTCCGCGGTAATGCTCGCCGACTCGGCACATATTCAGGAAAAGGACGCCGAGTTTCTTGCCAAGAGAAGAAAGGATTTCATCGAGCCGCTCTATGGAATGCGGCACGCGGTGCGAACGATGGACCTCATGGTTGGTGTCCCCTACAATCGACCTTTTGACGTGGTTCCCGGCCTGAGAGCTACCTACATCGATGCAGGACACATTCTGGGCTCGGCATCGGTTGCGCTCGACTGCATAGAGAACGGCAAGACGAAGAGGCTCGTTTTCTCCGGTGACATAGGACGTAGCGGACTGGCAATTGTGCGCGATCCAACTCCTCCCCAGGGCGCCGACGCGCTGATCATGGAATCGACGTACGGCAATCGGGATCACGAATCCGTCGAAGGAGCACGGGCCGAGCTGGCTAAAGTGGTTCGTGATACGGCAGCGCGCGGCGGGCGCATCCTGATTCCGGCGTTTGCTGTTGGGCGAACGCAGGAAATGATTTACGCGCTACACGGACTGGTGCACGAAGGAGCGATTCCGTCCATCCCGATTTACGTCGACAGCCCGCTGGCCATTGACACAACGACGGTGTTCGAGATGCATCCCGAGACCTTCGACCGCTCGGAGGAAATGGTACAGAGGGCAAAGGAGCTGTTTCGCTTCGAGCTGCTGCACTACACGCGAGACGTACAAGAGTCGAAGGCGCTATCACGGGCGCATGGGCCGATGATCATCATCGCCGCGTCAGGAATGATGGAGAACGGTCGTATTCTCCATCACCTCGCGCAGGGAGCCAGCGACCCCCGTAACACCATTCTCGTTGTCGGCTTCCAGGCAGAGCACACACTCGGACGTCGCGTCGTCGAGCGACAACCGGTGCTCCACATTTTTGGTGACGAAGTGCCACTGCATGCTGAAGTGGTCGTGATCGATGGTTATAGTGCACACGCGGATCGAACGGAGATGATCAGCTGGCTGTCGCGGGTAAAGGACACCTCGCCCGCACTGGGGCCGGTGTGGCTGGTCCACGGTGAGGCTGCAGTGCAGGATGAATTCAAGGCGACCCTCGTCGCCCACGGCTACAGCGTAGAGTGCCCGGAGCCTCACACGACACACAGCTTCTAGCATAGCTTGCACGCGTGAAGCGATCGGCGAAAGCAAAGCGCGCACTGACGATGGTCAGGCGCATCCTCACAATAGTTGTTCTGACGGCTTTCACGCTTTGGGTGATCTCGGCGGCGGCGGTAATGATCTGGAGCTCGCGTGACGAAGCGCGGCCCGCTGATGCGATCGTGGTGCTCGGCGCAGCGCAATATGCCGGGCGACCCTCACCTGTATTAAAGGCGCGGCTCGATCATGCACTGGATCTCTGGCGCCAGCACTTGGGCAAGATCCTGATTCTCACTGGTGGCACTGGAGCGGGTGACACTACAAGCGAGGCAGCAGTAGGGAGGACGTATGCGATCAAACGCAACGTACCCGACACTGTCATTCTCACGGAAACTCAAGGTAGGACCACCAGCGAATCGATGAGAGCCGTGGCGGGTATGCTCGAGGCGCGAGGCCTGCAGACAGCGTTACTCGTGAGCGACCCGTTTCACATGTTGAGACTGCGCATTCTCGCACGGCGGTTCGGGTTTACACCCTATACCTCGCCGACACAGACAAGTCCGATTTCGCCAAACCGCGAGCAACGGTGGAAGTATATCTTTAGCGAGTCGATCAAAGCGCCGCTGGCGTTCCTTCTGGAGAGAAGAATGTGATCAACCCCGTTCTGCGTTCTCCGTGTCTAAATAATCACCACGGCAGCCATTGTTGAGAGGAGAAAGTGAGTAAAAGACCAGTCTTAGTAACACTTAGTTACTTAACAGCCTTTGTGCTGTCGGCAGATTCGGTGTTCGGACAGGCCATCCCGCGAATCCAGTTCGAGAAGTACAAGCTCGCTAACGGTCTCGAGGTCATCCTGCACGAAGATCACTCGACGCCGATAGTCGCTGTCGATACCTGGTACCATGTCGGGTCGGGGGATGAGCTCGTGGGGCGGACGGGATTCGCCCACCTGTTCGAGCACATCATGTTCATGGGCTCGCAGCATGTTGCAGTCGGTGCTTTCGATCAAATGCTCGAGGCAGCCGGTGCCAACAACAACGGCTCGACTACCGAGGACCGTACCAACTACTACGAAACGCTGCCGTCGAACGCGCTACCGCTCGCGCTGTGGCTCGATTCCGATCGCATGGGATTCCTGTTGCCAACCATGGATTTGGCGAAAGTGAATCTCCAACGCGACGTTGTGAAGAATGAGCGTCGCCAGCGCGTTGATAACGTTCCATATGGCCGAGCGGATGAAACCATCCTCGCTGCGCTGTATCCAAAGAGCCATCCATACTCGTGGCCGGTGATCGGTTCGATGACGGATCTCAGCGCGGCGTCGTTGACCGATGTCCAGAATTTCTTCAAAACCTACTACGCGCCGAACAACGCGACTCTCGCTATTGCCGGCGACTTCGATCCAGCGACGGTGAAGAAACTGGTTCAACAGTACTTCGGCGACATTCCACGCGGTCCGGCAGTGAATCGCCGGACTACAGTCCCCCCTGTCACGATTCCACGGGACACGTTCCTTGTGCTCGAGGACAAGGTTCAACTGCCGAGGCTCTACTACACCTGGCACTCTGTAAAAGGGTTTTCCAAGGACGACGCCGCGCTCGACTTGTTGGCGCAGATCCTCGCTAACGACCGCAACTCACGCCTTTACAAGAAGCTCGTTTACGAGATGCAGACAGCGCAGAGCGTCAACGCCTTCCAGGACGGGTCGCGGCTTGATGGGAAGTTCCAGTTGACAGTGACCCCGAAACCGGGGCAGAAAACGGCTGACATTGATAAGGTCGTCCGCACCGAAATTGCCAATCTGATAAGCAGCGGCGTCACTGCGCGGGAACTCCAGCGCGCGCAGAATGTCTACAAGGCGAGCTTTCTGAATCGCCTGGCGAGCGTGCTGGGCAAGGCTGAAGTCCTGAACACTTACAACTATTACATCGGCAATCCGGATTACGTGCAGCAGGATGCGGCGCGTTATGACCGAGTAACAGCCGCAGACGTACAGCGTGTTGCCAGAACTTATCTCGGCAAGCCGAAAATCGTTCTCACCGTCGTTCCAGAGGGGAAGAAAGACATGATGCTTACTGCAGCCAGTGCGGCCGGAGGCGACCGATGAAGCCTCGCGTACTCTCTGCCCTCGCCGCGCTGTGCGTGGTGAGCTCTTCGCTCCTGGCGCAGGTTGACAGGACCAAGCCGCCCGAGCTCGGCCCCCCGCCGCGTGTGTCGCTGCCGCCAATCATTACCAGACAGTTAGCGAACGGGCTCAAGCTGCTGATCGTCGAACAGCACGAGCTACCACTCGCGGATTTCGTGCTCCTGGTGGGCAGCGGAGGAACGGCAGACCCGACCGGGAAAACCGGCGTCGCTAACCTGACTGCGCAGATGCTGCGTGAAGGAACCACGACACGGAAAAGCCTGGACATTGCAGACCAGACATCCTTCCTGGGTATCAGCCTTTTTCCGCAGGCTAGCTGGGAATCAACCACGCTGTCTTTACACACGCCCACGGCGCAGCTCGATAGCGCGCTTGCGTTGTTTGCAGATGTCGCTCTCCATCCGTCGTTCCCGGCAAACGAGTTCGACCGGATAAAGAAAAACCGCCTCACTGAGTTGCTTCAGTTGCGTGATCAAGGCCCGGCGATCGCGAATCTCGCATTCCCGGCGATCGTCTATGGAACCTCACACCCGTACGGGGCGCCGCTCATTGGAACCGAGTCGTCAGTAACCGGTCTCTCAACGGCAGATTTGCAAGCGTATTACCAGGCGAACTTCAAGCCCAACAACTCGACGCTGATCATTGTCGGCGATGTGAACCCGGCGCAGATCGAACAGAAAATCAACTCGCTGTTCGGAGGCTGGCAGCGTGGCGATGTGGCTCAGCTCAATTACGGTCAGCCCCCGAAGAGCAGTGCGACCACCATTTATCTGATCGATAAGCCGGGTGCGGCACAGTCGTCATTCCGCATCGGCGCAGTCGGAGTGCCGCGCTCGACGCAGGATTATTTCGCGCTCACCGTAATGAATACGATTCTTGGAGGCTCGTTCACGAGCCGGTTGAATCAGAATCTGCGTGAAGCGAGGGGCTATACCTACGGCGCGGGCTCACGATTCGACATGCGGCGCGCAGCCGGTCCATTTACGGCCTCCGCAGAAATCGTTTCCGCAAAGTCAGACTCGGCCCTGATCGAGTTCATGAAGGAGCTCAATAACATTCGTCAAACGGTGCCGGCGGACGAGCTTTCGCGCGCCAAGCGTTACTTGCAGCTGCAGCTGCCGGAGAATTTCGAGACAACGCAGCAAATCGCGGCAGCGCTCGTACCGGTGGCGCTCTACGGGTTGCCACTCGACTACTACAACAACTACGTCCAGAACATCGAAGCAATCACGCAGGCAGACGTTGCGCGAGTCGCGCAGCAATACATCAATCCTTCTTCGTTGGCGATTGTAATCGTAGGAGATCGTAAAACGATCGAACAGGCGCTCAAGTCGACGAACATAGGTCCAATTGCAATCCGCGACATTAGCGGCCAGCCGATTCAGTAGATGGATGGAGTGAATTCTCCGCTGAACGTAAACGGGCGTGACACTCAGTCACGCCCGTTTTGATTTATCAGCAGCGATGAGTGGTTGCAGGCTTTCAGTGACCCAGCGCCAGTAGTCCTCACCCGCGGTCTGCGCGAGATCGTTGTGCGCGCCGTGCTCAACAACGAGCAGAGGCCCTTTGCATTTGGCAGCCTTGAAAACTTCCATGCCCATTCTGAAGGGTACGATGCGATCACGCTTGCCGTGTGCGACCGCAACGGGCACGTCGAGGTCTGACACAATAGCTGTGGTGTTGAAGTGGATGCGTGACAGTAATCGCCAGATGAAGGTGATCGGAGGCCACACGATGATGCGCGCCATTGCCTGCGCTGAAGTGAACGGAGCCTGAAGCAGTAGAGTCTGTGGCGGGTGGATCTCGGCGAGCTCGGCCGCGATACCGCTGCCGAGCGAGTGCCCAAAGTAGCCGGCGCGACTGCGGTCTACGCCATAGGCAACCCGCATGTGATCGTATGCTGCACGAGCGTCGAGTTTCGACGTTGCATATGTCGGGCGACCGTCGAGCGACATATATCCGCGATACTCGGCGAGAAGCACCGCGCAGCCAGTACGTTTTTCAATTTGCCGTGCCCAGTCGATCTGCCAGACAGCCAGGTCCGCGTTACCGTGAAAACAGATCAAAACGCCGGGCGCATGTCGCGGATCGCCGATCAGATAACCTGACAAGCGCTGACCGTCGATGGCGTCATAGCTGATACGTCCAGTCTCGGGCGCTTCCTGGTCAAGTCGTGGCGGCTGAAAGAGTATCCGCTCCTGCGACCGCCAAAGCAGCAGGATCGAGCCGAGGAGAAGCGCGATTGCGAACAGTGCCGCCGTCATCAGGAGATGAGGGGGTTCCAGTGACTTTGCATGGCGGGCAATTTACGACAATGCGAATTCCCGTAGAAACGTACGAGCTCGATAACGGATTGTTCGTGACGTTGTCGGAGGACCACACGGCGCCGATCGTGGCCGTGAACCTCTGGTATCACGTCGGCTCCGTGAACGAGAGGGTCGGCCGCACCGGCTTCGCTCACCTGTTCGAGCACATGTTGTTTCAGGGATCCGCTCACGTCGGTGCAAACGAACACTTCGAGCTTATTCAGCGTGCCGGCGGGACGCTCAACGGATCAACCTGGCTCGAACGAACGAATTACTTCGAGACAGTCCCATCACACCAACTGGCGTTGGCGCTCTGGCTGGAAGCGGATCGAATGGGTGATCTGCTGCCCGCAATGACGCAGGAGAAGCTGGATACTCAACGCGACGTCGTTAAAAACGAGCGCCGCTGGGCGGTTGATAATCAGCCTTACGGAACAATGCTGGAGAAGCTGCAGGAGCTCGTCTTTCCGGTAACGCATCCATTTCATCATTCGCTTATCGGGTCGATTGAAGATCTGTCCGAGGCTTCGCTCGATGACATAGCTCAGTTTTTCGCGACATACTACACACCTGACAACGCCGTACTCTCGATCGCCGGGGACTTCGAGCCCGTGGAAGCGCGCCGATTCGTAAGCGAGTACTTCGGGCCCGTTCCACGCGGAAAAGGAAAGCCACCACTTCCGCCGATGAATCTTCCGCGGGTGTTCGGGAATCCGCTGCGAGAAGTTGTTTACGACGACGTCAGTCTGTCGCGTCTCTTTCTTGCTTTTCGCTCACCGGTTTTTGGTACTAGAGAGTATTACGCAGCAAGCGTCGCTTCGGCGGTACTGGGGTTGAGGAAAGGCAGTCGTTTGCATCGTTCGCTCGTGCGTGATCGACAGATTGCTTCTGAGGCGGCCTGCTACACTTTCGACCTCGCGAAAGGAAGCGATTTGCTCGTCGTCGACGTTACCGCGCGGCCAGAGATCTCGCCGACGCAATTGGAAGATGAAACGGAGCGAGAGATCGATCTGATCTACCGCCAAGGTGTTGCAGCCGCTGATGTAAATCGCGCGGTAGCTCTCATCGAAACTGATCTTATCTCTTCACTGCAGCAGGCCGGTGAGCGAGCCGACCGACTTTCGATGTTTGCGACGTACTTCAGAAATCCGGATCTGATCAACGATCAAGTTGCGTCGTATCGCGCCGTCACGGCCGACCGGGTGAACGCACTTATATCGGAGCGCTTTGGCCCGGACAACCGGGCGAGCCTGATCTATGTGCCCCGGAATGGCGTCGAGCAGGAACCGATGCTTGCCGCGGCCGTGAGTGCCGATTGATGGTCACAGTGTTACGGCCACAACCGGCAGCGCCCCGACTCTATCGATTCCCCCGATTTAGCGAAGAGGTTTTACCGAGCGGCTTGCGCCTGGTGGTGGCACCGGTGGACAAGCTGCCCATCGTCACCATCCTTGCAATCGTCGACGCCGGGTCCACGATCGATCCACCTGGCAAAGAAGGCCTCGCGGCGTTGACTGCAGATGCCCTGCTCGAAGGAACAGCGGAATTCGAGGGAGCGCAGCTAACAGAGCGCTTCGAGCAGCTTGGGACTGCGGTCGAATCAGGTGCTGATTGGGATAGTGCATTCATCAAGCTAACTGTGCTCGCCGAGCGGCTTGAACATGCAGCGACGCTGCTCGGTGATGCGATCAGCCGACCGGTATTTCCCGAGCGCGAGATAGAACGACTGAAGGCCGAGCGATTAGCCGAGATCCTCCAGCTCGAAACGGAACCGCGTGGACTGGCAGATGAGAAGTTCGCGGAGTTTCTCTACGCTGCGGAATCACGCTACGCAAAACCTGATGGTGGGAGCGCAGAAAGCGTGGCCAGTCTTTCGCGAGCTGATGTAGAAACATTTTTCCGCAATCAGTACAGCGCTGGTTCCACGACGGTAGTTGTTGCAGGGGCGACGACTGTGGCAGCAGCCCGCTCGGTCGTGGCGAAGGCATTTGGCAGCTGGCCCACTGGCATCGGATCGAAGCGGGAACTCCTCGCATCTCCGCGAACGACCGTGCGGAAAGTGAACATCCTCAACAAGCCTGATGCGCCGCAGTCGGAGCTGCGCGTTGGGCACGTAGGTCTGCCGCGAAAGCATCCGGACTTCTTCTCGACGCTGGTAATGAACGCAGTGCTTGGCGGGTTGTTCGGCTCGCGGATCAACCTGAATCTGCGCGAAGTGCACGGGTACACATACGGCGCGTCGTCGTATTACGACTGGCGGCGCGGGCCGGGCCCATTTGTGGTGTCGACCGCCGTGCAAAGTGATGTCACAGCGCCGGCACTGCGAGAGATCTTCGCCGAGATCGATCGAATCAGGCTCGAGAAGATTACCGAGGAGGAACTGTCGCTCGCACGCGACTACCTCGACGGGGTTTTCCCAATCCGCTACGAGACAACAACGGCAATCGCATCAGCGCTCGCGAACCTGGTGATTTATGGATTGGGCGCCGACTACTACGACACGTACAGAACGTGCGTTCGAGAGATTACGGTCGATGACGTTCTGAACGCTGCGAAGCGGCATCTGCATCCAGACCGGCTGCAGACAGTGATCGTGGGCGATGCTGCGGGAATAAAGGATTCCGTCGCGCAGCTGAAGCTCGGTGAGATCGAGCTCCACGCGATCTAAAGAATGGACGACGCCGTAACGCCCGGACGTCTCAAATCAACGCGTGTCTATACCGGGCGGATCATCTCGCTCGACGTTGATACAGTGCGATATCCGGATGGATCGATGGGCGAGCTGGAAATGATCCGTCATCCAGGAGCAAGTGCGATCGTACCATTGCTGAGCGATCCGACGAGCGAAGATCCGCAGGTACTGTTGATCAAGCAGTATCGATATGCGGCGGGCGGCTACGTCTACGAAGTGCCCGCCGGTCGACTCGACGCTGGTGAGGATTCGAAAACATGCGCGGCGCGCGAGCTCAGGGAGGAAACCGGGTGCACGGCCGCAGCGATCGAATATCTCACCACCATTTTCACCACTCCCGGTTTTACCGACGAGAAGATCCACCTCTTTATGGCAACCGGTTTGACCGCTGGCGAGACTAAGCACGAGGCGGACGAATTCCTGGAAATGCACCCGATGCTGCTGTCGAGAGCGTTGGAAATGATCCAGGCAGGGGAGATCCAGGACGGCAAAACGGTGATCGCCCTCCTCTTCGTCGCAGGGTTCCGGCTGAGTCGTTAACCCTTCGGGCCAAATTGGCGTCTAATCAATCAAAGACGCTGATATGTCATGTAAATAGGACAGACTTAGCGAAATCTGGACAAGCTCAGGATTGGGCTAAACGTCTTAAGTCGTTGATCTATAAGCAGTTGGCGTGACCAGTCAGTGGGCATAAGGCGTGCATTAATGGTAGGCGAGGAAAGTTCCATTGATGGAGAGATGTGCACACTTCGGTGTTGTGCGTAGTCTCTTATATAAGGAGAGCAGAATGGCTGACATCGTCCGTAAGCAAGCAATATCGGTTGAGGTCTCAACCGTCCGGGAACGTCTGCAGGCGATGGATGACTCAGCCGTCGTCACGGCCTTCCTGGGTGGTGAGGAGCGGGCCTTCTCGGAACTGGTTACTCGCTACCAGACCCGTTTGCTCAACTTCGTCTATCGCACGATCGGTGATCGTGAGAAAGCAGAGGATCTGGTACAGGAAGTGTTCATTCGCGTGTACCGGCATCTGCATCGTTTCGACCGGTCGAAGAAGTTTTCGACCTGGGTCTACACGATCGCTTCGAATCTGGCGAAGAACGAATTGAGAAACCGGTCACGTAATCCTCTGGTTCTTTTCCAAACGGTGCAAAAGAATTCGCAAGACGAAGATCGTCCGCTGCAGTTCGAGGACACGACCTCACGTCCTGATGACATGTACCGGAAGCGTCACCTCAGAGAGATCGTCGAAGAAAGCGTTGCCAAGCTTCCCGAGCATCACAGAAATGTCTTTATCCTCAGGGAGCTCGAAGGCAAGTCTTACGAGGAGATTGCTGAAATCACCGAGTGCAATTTGGGTACGGTGAAATCGCGTCTAAATCGGGCAAGGAATTCGTTCGCGGAAATAATCGCCCCATACGTAGATTAGGGCTGACGGTTCGGGAACAGGCCCCACACTGGTGGGTACCTGTTACCGAACCCTCAACCTATCTACATGGATTGTCGCGAGTTTTGTGAGCAGCATTTAGCCTTCGTAGACGATACCCTCGCCGGTGTCGAGCTGGTTCGCATGCAGGGACATATTGCTGAATGCGAGAGCTGTGCGAAGCACGACGCGAAAATCCGGCGCGCGCTCCTGCTCTTCCGAAACCTTCCCTCCATTGAGCCATCGGCAGATTTCTCCACCCGGCTCGAGGCCCGTCTCAAAAGCTGCCAGGAAGATCAACTCGCAATGACCCAGCGCAATCTTTGGCGTGGGGCCATTGCCGCTACTCTCGCCAGCGCAGTAATGCTCGGCTACATAGGAACCACGTTGTTCCACCAGTCGGATCCACCGCGAGATATCGTTCTTCCGCCCGTGGTTGCGAGTGTGCCTGAGGCAGAGCTTACTCCGATCACTACCTCGACACCGGCAATCGTGACCTCAGTGTCGGCAGGCCTAACCATTTGGCCGGCGGCGCTGTTCGCTGAACAAGTGCCGGTGCGGTTCGCCCACTCGAAACTCGAGCTTACGAACTACACTCGTTAGTCGCAGCACATCGGCAGCCCCACAGCGCGTTCATATATTTGGGCATGCCGCCGTCTTCTCTCAAAATCCTTCGTGATGCGATCAAAAGCGGGTCATTCGATCCCGCGTACTATGTCGTTGGCGAAGATGAATTTCAGAAGGAAGACGCAATCAGACAGCTGATAGATGCAGCGCTCGATCCAGCCGCGGCCGACTTCAATCTCGATGTCAGGCGGGCCAGTGATTTGAGCAGCGAAGATCTCGGAGTCCTCATTGGAACACCTCCGATGATGGCAGAGCGCAGAGTGGTGGTGCTACGAGACGTTCCGTGGCTCAGAAAGGATGCGCAAAAAGTCCTCTAACAGTATCTAAGGGCACCGGCAGCCGACCTTTTGCTGATCATGCACGCTGCTTCGGGGAACAAGGAAGATTCGGGGCTGAGGTCTTTGAGTACTACGCTTTCCTTCGATTCACTAACCGGGGATCGCATCCCCAAGTGGATTGCTCACCAGGCTGGGACCATACACAACGTAGGGATTTCCTCAGCGGCCGCGGAACTGCTTCAGGCCGCTGTCGGGAATGATCTCTACCAGTTGGCAAACGAGCTCGACAAACTCGCGAGCTATGTCGACGGCAAATCGAGCGAGATCAGCGAAGACGATGTTGCAGCAGTAGTTGGCGTACGCCGCGGAGAGACTCAGTCCGACTTGCTGGACGCGGTTGCGGAGCGAAACGTGGCGCGCGCACTGGAGCTAATTCCCCACATTCTGGCGCAGCCGAAAACAACAGCCGTCTCAATCGTCATGGCTATGTCGACACAGATGCTCGCAATCTCCTGGGGGCGGGCAAAACTCGACGAAGGACTGCCGCGTGCTCGCCTCACTCAGGAGTACTTCGATCTTTTGCGGGAGACTGGCGCTTTCACCGGCCGCCCGTGGGGATCGGCCGCCGCTGTATGGGCACGCGCAGCCGAGCGTTGGAGCCGGGAATCGCTCGATCGAGCCCTCGACTCTCTGCTCGAGACCGACATCGCCCTCAAGGAGAGTCGGGTCTCATCAGAAGAACAACTGCTGGCGACGCTGGTCCTCAGTCTTTGCGCGAGCGACGCGCGAAGCGTAGCAGCGTGAATGGGAGAGTGGTGAGATGTTTCGATGGAAAGTTTTCGTTGTCGTGCTGACAATATTCCTCGGCTCCAGGCTGTCGGCGCAAACGACAGCCAGTCCAACTGACCCTGTCTTTGTCAGGGCGCAGGCACTGGTGAGCGATGGAAACGGCGTAGCGGGGCGAGCGCTGATTGATTCGATGATAGCCGCAACCCCGACGTTTGCACCGTTGTATCCACAAGCGCTCTTCTGGCGGGCAAGCCTGGCGGCGAGCGCTGCCGATGCCGAAAGTGATTATAAGCATATCGTAGTCGACTACCCGCTGACCCCGCAGGCACCGGATGCCTTGCTGCGACTCGCTCAGCTCGAGCTGGCTCGTGGCGATCGCGACGCTGCACTTGGCCACCTGCAGCGCATTCCGCGTGACTATCCACGCAGCAAGTCGTTGTCACGTGCCAACTACTGGATTGCGCGCGTGTTTTTCGAGAAGAACGATCTGGCGAACGGGTGTGCGGCGAATGCCAATGCGCTGGCGCAGCTCGATTCCACCGAAGTGGAACTGCGAAATCAAATCCAGTACCAGGGACAGCGCTGTCCGCCGCCTGGGGCGTCGGTCGGTGTGCCTCAACCGGCGCAAACCACTCCCACGGATTCAGCTATTGGAACGGGGCAGAAACCAGTCGATGCGAAGCGTCCGACGCCCCCTGTGGAAGCAAATGATGCCAAGCCCAGCATCGTGGATCCGGCAAAGGCACCAGTGGTGAAAGCGCAGATCCCGACAGAAGTACCAGCGGTGAAAGAGCGGACACCCGCAGAAGTGAAGACGTCGGCAGAAGTGAAGCCAGTGGAAGTGAAAAAGCCGGCAGAAGTGAAGGTGGTTGCCTACTCTGTTCAGGTCGCCGCCTACAAAACCAGGGCGGACGCGGACAAACTTGCATCGAGTCTTAAAACGCGTGGCTATGATGCGCGCGTTGACGTGTCGCCCGATTGGTTCCGAGTGCGTATCGGCCGCTATGCGACCGAAGGAGCCGCGGAAGGACAACTGCGCGAGATGAAAGCAAAGCAGATGACAGGCTTCGTAGTGCGAGCACCGGAGCGGTGAGTCGCGGCGCATCAACTCCGTTGATGCAGCAGTATCGGGAGATCAAGGCTCGCCATCAGGATGCGATCTTGTTCTTCCGTATGGGTGACTTCTACGAGATGTTCTACGAGGACGCTGAAGTTGCCTCGCGGACTCTCGGTCTCACACTAACTTCGCGAAATAACGGTGGCGCCAGTGAAGTCCCGTTAGCGGGCGTTCCGGTAAAGGCCGCCGGCGAGTATTTGAGACGACTCGTTCAACATGGTTTTCGCGTTTCAATCTGCGAGCAGACTGAAGATCCGCGGTTTGCGAAGGGCATCGTCAAACGCGAAGTAATCGAGACGGTCACTCCAGGGGCGGCCTACGCAGACGACCTCCTCGACCAAACCCGCAATAACTACCTGTGCGCGCTGAACCGCGCTGGTGAAACGATCGGAATTGCTTGCACAGACCTATCGACGGGTGAGCTGAGACTGACCACCATTCAGGCGGCTGATCTCGATGCGGTGATTGCGCGCTTCACGCCGCGGGAAATCATCGTCGCCAGCGGTCAGGACTTCGGTCGCGCGCTAAAGGGTCCGATTGGTGAAGAAGGGCCAATGGTTACCGAGCGCG
>Ga0075423_10001024_pt1 | contig 23922 bp, 19 predicted proteins | sample SoiMethybrSBSTD2_FD_80114 | JGI IMG/M metagenome (GOLD analysis project Ga0075423, IMG submission 80114) | Bulk soil microbial communities from a Populus tree surrounding site in Tennessee, USA - Soil MetaG P. TD hybrid SBSTD2 | ecosystem: Environmental > Terrestrial > Soil > Tree plantation... | reverse complement strand
GGTGTTGGGCGCTCACTCCAACCTGAATTCCTGATAACGCTCGGGTGCGTATCGAGTGGCTAGCAAACCGGTTGCTGCCTCGAGTTTGATGGCCTGCACCAGTACGCCTTCCTTCCCATAGGGTAAGTACGCCTGGCACTGGCCTGACGGGGCGATGAGACTTGTCGCCGATTCTTGGAAGCGCAAAGCATAATTGACACTGGCAAAGTAGATCGTGTTCTCCAGGCTACGACAGATCATCGCCTTCTCGTAGTACGGCCCGCTGGCCGCGCCCCACTGCGTCAGACGAACACCTGCTTGATCACTCCCCGTGTGATGGGGATGAAAGACGATTTTAGCGCCCCGCAGCGCCGCCCATCGCACCGTCTCGGGATAGCGCCAGCCCTCATGGCAAATCACCACGCCAAACGTAATCCCTTTGATCTCGAAGAGTCGCCGGGTATTTCCAGGCACATAGAATTGCTCTTCGGTCGGGGCTAGTTGATTCTTGGTCTGGTATCCCTGAATCTGGCCTTGGGCGTCAATGACAAAGGCGACAATTTGCCGGCCCGCCTTCGTGAGCCTTTCCATCCCGAGGATAGTGACCACCGCATATGTTCGCGCCCACTGCGCCACGGCCCAGAGTATCCGTTCTTGCTGCGTCTGATCAAAGGGCAATACGTCAAAATCCTGTCCTCGCAGACCTGGAAGATAGGCTTCCGGGAAACACACGATCTCCGCGCCTTGGGCCGAAGCTTCGGACAGGAACCGCTTGATCTTGTCTAGGCCCTCATCAAGGGTTGAGGCGATACAAGGCGACGCCAGGGCAATCATCATAGATGGCCTCCGATGATATCTGTGTATTGAGATTATAGGGGATCGTGGCGCACCCTCGCTCCCCGGTTCGCGCCCAAGCCGGATTCCTGCCTATGCCTTATTGCGTGCGTCCAGAAAGATCGTCCATTCCTTGACCTCGGCTGCAACCAACACATCCTGTTCCGCCCAGGGGTCTTTCTGAAAGATCGTGCGCGCCGCCTCCACGCTCTCGGTGGCCAGGATCACCATCGAGCCACTGCCGTCTGCGAACGGGCCTCCCAGAATCACCGCGCCGGCGTCGAACAACCCATCCATGAAGCGCGCGTGGTCGTCCCAGTAGGCTTGCTCGCGAACCGGCTTATCGGGGTTCCAGCGCGATCCCGGATGTTGGAACACAGCAATCGTCTTCTTCATAGTTCACCGCCTTCTTCTATGAATGGTCGTGGTCGATATGGCACTCCTCCGCTGGATTCTATTGCTGAAACTTCAGTTTCTCGAAATGCCTCCTTCCGAGGAGACGCAGGATCAGTTGCTGCGACGGCGGGAAGGCGGCTCTACCAGTTTCGGTGTCTAGCGGTTCGATCTGGTCAATCACATACTCCCGACCATGCCAAACCACCGTACAGCCCCCGGCTGCCAACACATTCTTATGCCAATCAACATCAGGCCCATACGTGAGCTCGATCACAAAGCCATCTTTGACAGGGCTTACAATGATCGGCGTCTCGTAAAGCTTGCCACTGCGCCGTCCGACGTGCCGGACAATCGTAAAAGGTCCGAACGAGAACCGCGCCAGCCGGCGGGTCAGGGGATTCAAGGTGTACTTGAGAACGGTGAGCCAGCCATTACGGAGTTGCTGCTGAAGATTCATCGGTTTCCTGCTATTCTAATTCTGGAACGTCTATACCCACCACATACAGCAAATCATTTCGTTGCACTGTAAACCCTAGTTTCTCCGCGACCCGCACGCTCGCCAAATTGTCGGGCGATGTGGTCCAACTCGGCTGATGTCCTCTAGCGCGAATATCGTTGCACAGCGCCCTCGCGCACGCCGTACTCAACCCGGACCCCCGAAAGCGTGGCTCAGTTACAACGCCAATTTCCTCGTATGTCTCACCGAGAAAGAAGGTACATGCGACTGAGGCTAGTTCACCTGCCACAAACGCACCCCATCCGAAGCCACTTGTCGCCAAACCCTGTGGACCGCCCCATGTCTTGCTAATCCAGGCTGACTCGGGATCAAGGCCACATAAGAGATGGGTATCTGATGACACTAAACGACGAACCGAGTGAGCGCCTGCTGTGACCTGACTGGGCGTGTCTGGCTGTGCAAAAACGACTCGTTGCCACGTTTTGACATCAGGAAAGGCCGCCTTGAGCAAGGGCACAAAAGCCTCAGAAGTTTCCACAAAGCCCTTGATGTGGGGGCGTATCTCTGCTGGGGTCAAGGCTTGGGCCTCGCCTAAGAGAGTGTAATTGCCAGCGGTCTCCACGAGCACCGCCTGAGGAGCCGGCCAGCGGTCTACAAAGCACGCGCCATTGCCAGTATGGATGAGGTGCGAACCGATCAACGGGCCGGGCCGTTCTGGCAGAAACCAGTTTTTAAGTGTGGCAGCCTGCGCTGGTGTCAAAAGCATCATTGTCAGTGGCACCTATTTTGGATTGCAGATTTGGCTCAAATTGAGCGACCCAACGCCCTGCCGTTCAGCGGTGCCCTGATAGATCGGTATGGCAGTTGGGCCAATTCCAGGTTTCAAAATCACCCCGATTCCGGCGGGTCGGCTGGACGCGCTTGTTGGGCCGCACGATCCGTTGGAGATTTCGTTGTTGGTTCTTCCTGTGGTACTTTGAATAGTCTTTGTGCTGTAAATCGTTCTTTGCCGTATTCAAACGCACCAAATACTAACACAAAGGTTGCGTTTTGGGGAATGAATGTGATATAGCTATTACGATACCGTAATCCAGGGTCTATGTATGTATCACGATAAAGATATCTTTCTTTGTCTTCAATTCGCTTATTTATAGAGTGAGGTATTTTAACTTGAAATTTTATGACTTCTCTTCCATCATCGACCGTATCATTATTGAGTAAATAACGCACGTTTATTTTGAAGTTCTTGACCTGATGCCGTGTGAAACCCTTATTTTCAACAAAGGCACTTATTTCCACGAGCCAGTATTCGCTTTGTTTGCCAACAAAATCGAGGTCGATAGTGAATTCTGCTCGAGCTACGTTCTCACGTCTGTATATAAACTTGATGTAGGCCCACACTCCTCCGACGATCAGAGCGATCGTCGTGACGCTTGCCTGGATGATATCAGCAACGTTTTTCCAATCTTCTAGGCTCATAGTTGACTTTCATATGGTTGTTGGTTCACTGATGGGAGAACATACTGCAATTATACAACAACATCATCTTTCCAGTTTATTAGAATGTATGTTCTTCTATGGCAAAGGGGGAATGTTTTGTCGCCTACTTCTGCTTTCATCATCGGTCTTACCCTCTCACGCACGGATAAAGCACTTGGCTATGATATGCGAAAATGAGGAGGCTGTCGAGCAGCCGGCTGTTCGATGCTAGCAGCTAACGGTGCCCTTCAGCCGCTGGCGAGCCGAGCGTAGCGAAGCGCGGGTTAGCCCGACCATGCATCGCAATGCCGCCTGCATCCTACGTCGGTCGGCGGGTGAACTCGCGCACGTCGGGGTAGAACCTCTTGTCTAGGAATGCGGCGGTGTGCCCGCCCGGATAGAGCTTCAGTTGGGCAGCGGGAATGCGACGTGCCATCTCCTCGACCGTGCTCACCGGGAAGGCGAAATCCTCCGTACTTCCAACGACGAGCGTGGGAACCCTAATGCGCTCCACGATGTCGCGGGAGTCGTGCTCGGCCTCAGCCCGTGCTTCGATGACGACGTCGCGCCGGAAGGTCTCGTCTACCTTACCAAGAAGCAACTTACCAAAGAGCCAGAGCAGTGCGGACATTATGACCCTGGCACCCCCAGTGAAAACCGCTTCCCCGCGCACCGCCATCGCTTCGCGGTCTTTGTATTGGCTGATCAACTCGGCGTAACGCAAGTCGATTTGCTTCGCCTTGTCTCTCACCACCGGGCCAGACATGACGATGACCAGACGGTCAAACAGCTCAGGGTGGTTCACGGCGAAGTATTGCGCGATCAGGCCACCATACGAGGTGCCCATCACGAGATCTACATGCCCGTCGAACTCGCTGCCAACAAGCTCAGCATAGTCGTCGGACATGGCCTGCGTGGTGTAGCCTTCAGGCAAGCCGGACTTTCGGGTCACCAAGATGATCGTGTACTCGTCCGTGAACGCACGCATGCCACGGACGAAACCTGAGGCACCGAGGCCGGACGGCACGATGTTCCCCGGGCCGCCTGCGAAGAAGAGCATCGTCTTGGGTCCAGTGCCGAACTCCACGTATGGAATACCGTTGGCAAATGTCCCATGCTTCAACTTTGTGTTTGGTCTGTCACTCATTCTTTCGCACTCACCGCACGCGCCTGCTGCGGCGCAAGCTCGCGCAGCGCGTCCTCGGCGCTGTGCTGCGGTGCCCAGCCGAGACGATCATGGGCCCGCCGCGTATCGGCGATGCAGGGGTAGCGCAGGAACGCAGTGTCGCTGGGCAGCGCGCCGGCTGGGAGCACGCCGCCGAGCAGACTGGCGGTGCGAAAGAGCGGCCCGGCCAGCGGCAGCGGTTGCCCGCCAGCCAGCCGGATCGCGTGCGACAGCGTCAGCGGCTGATCGGCGGCGAGGTTGAAGGCCCCAGCGACATCGGGGGTGAGCACGGCGAGCACAAAGGCCAGCGCCGCGTCGTCGGGATGCAGCACCTGAATCAGTGGATCGAACCCCAGGATCGTAAACGGCGTGCGCTGCCGCAGATAACGCACCAGCGGCGATGATACCCCTGCGCCGACCAGCCGCGCACAGCGCAGCACGGTGATGCCGAGATCGGCATGCTTGTCGCTAAAATCGTCCGCGAAGCGCTCGACCTCGACGTAGTCGTGTGGCAGATCGCCAACGCCGGTCGTGCGAAGTGGCGTCGACTCGCCGAGGAATAGCGGCAGATCATGGCGCGCGCCATAGACGAGTGTGCTGCTGCGGAGCACGACCCGCCGGACGTCGACGGCGACACACGCGCCGAGCAGCTCCATTGTGGCGAGCACGTTGCCGCGCACGGCCACCTCGTGCGACGGCACTGCCTGCTCCTCGCCGACCTGCGCCAGGTGCAAGACAACCTCGGCCGCAGTCGCTTGCAGCACCGTGCGCAGCGAGCGGCCGCGCATGTCTGAGCGGTGGAACTCGACGCCGGCGATCGCGTGCTCAGGCGGCTTCCGATCAATACCGATCACCCGCAGATCCGATTGACGGGCGAGCACACCGGCGATCAGTCCGGCCAATTGTCCGTTGATGCCGGTGATCAGCGTAGTTGTCATGACATGTTTCCTGGGCTTGTCGTGCGGCGAGACGCTGCGCCACCGGCTACTACGATTTCATCACGAAGGACACGTCTGAATCCACGAAGGACACGAAGGACACGAAGGTCGGGAAGACGCATATGAAAGCACTCTTTGTGCGCTTCGTGAGACTGAAGTGGATCGCGCAATCCGGATTCGTGACCAGCGCGCTATGCATCCGCGAAGGACACGAAGGACACGAAGGTCGGGAAGACGCATATGAAAGCACTCTTCGTGCGCTTCGTGAGACTGAAGTGGATCGCGCAATCCGGATTCGTGACCAGGGCGCTATGCATCTGCTGCGATGTTCTCGCGCAGCCAGCGCTCCACACCTTCTTTATCCAGGTCGGACTGGTTGACCGCGCGCGCCAGCCAGATCAGCTCGGCATCGCTGATCTCGTCGCGCAACCCAGTGTTGTTCAGCGCGAGGAAGCGCAGCAGCGCCAGCAGCGCGGTGACCTCGTTGCCGCCGAGGAAGGGACGGTTTTTCAGGATAAAGAAAACCAGCGCTGCCGCCTTGCTGGCGAGGTCGGGGTACAGTTCGGCACCGAAGAGCACCTGACGCGGCGTTGCCAGCACGGTTGCGAGCCGGTCCTGGCTGGCGATGCCCAGGTTCCCGCCGTAGCGGGTGATCACGTAGGCGTGGAGATCGAGCAGCTCGTTTTTTGAAAGATAGTACATGTTCGTTTTTTTGGTGGTCGTGTAGCTGCCTGTGGGTAGCTACACGACCACCAAAGAATTCAAAGAGTTGGGCTGCGCTAGAGATGGACTGCGCTAGAGTCCCGTCAGCTCGCGGAAGGCTTTGTCGTAGCGATCGCTGACGCCACGCGCCCATTCGCGCAGTTGCGGGCTGGTCGGCTTTCGCAAGAGCACCTCGCCTTCGGTGAAGATCAGTTCGATCAGCTCATTGTCGCCCAGGTTGGCAGCGCGCAGCCAGCCTTGCACAACATCCGGCAGATTCTCGCGTTCGATGGTGAAGGATCGGGGCATATCAACTCCTCGTGGGTGAACCGTGAGCGCGGCAGACGTGCGCAATGTTCCGCCCCACACATTTCAGTCGCGTTGTCGCAGATGCGGAAAGAGTATCACCTCGCGGATGGTCTCCTGATTGGTGAACAGCATAACCAGTCGATCAATGCCGATGCCCAGGCCACCGGTCGGCGGCATGCCATACATCAGCGCGTTGATGAAATCGCGGTCCATCTGCTGCGCCTCGTCGTCACCGGCATTATAGTCGCGGCCTTGCTCCAAAAAGCGCTGCTCCTGGTCGAGCGGGTCGTTTAGCTCGGTGAAGGCGTTGCCAAGTTCCATCCCGGCGATGATCGGCTCGAAACGCTCGGCGAGGAGCGGCTGGTCGGGCCGCTTCTTCGCCAGTGGCGAGAGCGGCACCGGATGATCGAGCACGAAGGTCGGCTGGATGAGCAGCGGCTGAACGTAGGTGCTGAACAGCTCGTCCACCTGCTTGCCCCACGTCGGCTGCGGATCGACGCGCAGCCCGGCGGCCTGGATGGCTGCCTGTAGCGGTATTAGCTCGGTGATCTGCATGATGTCGATGCCCGTGCGCTCGATGATCGCTTCGGGGATCGAGACGCGCTGCCATGCCGGGGCGAAGTCGAGCAACTGGTCGCGGTAGATGATGCTGGTCGTGCCGGTCACGGCCAGCGCGATCGCGCGGCACAGCTCCTCGACGAGCTCCATCATGTCGGAGTAATCGGCGTAGGCTTGGTAGCACTCCATCATCGTGAATTCGGGATTGTGGGTGCGGTCCACGCCTTCGTTGCGGAAATCGCGACCGATCTCGTAGACGCGCTCGAAGCCGCCGACGATCAGGCGCTTGAGGTAGAGTTCTTTGGCGATGCGCAGGTAGAGCCTCTGATGCAGCTGATTGTGATGCGTGGTGAAGGGCCGTGCCGTCGCGCCGCCGTAGATCGGATGCAGAACCGGGGTCTCGACTTCCATGAAGCCGCGCTCGTCGAGCAGCCGACGTATGGTGCCAACGACCAGGGCGCGAACGCGGAATGTGTCGCGCACCGTTTCGTTGACGATCAGGTCGAGGTAGCGCTCGCGCAGCCGTGCCTCGATATCGGTCAGCCCGTGCCACTTTTCGGGCGGCGGGTTGAGCGCCTTCGCGAGCAGCACCAGCCGCTCGACAAACAGCGACGGCTCGCCGGTCTTGGTCCGGCGCAGGCTGCCGGTCGCCTGCACGATATCGAACGTGTCGATGTCGTCGCGGAAGCGATCGAACCACTCGTCGCCCAGGTCGCGCTTGCTGAGCCAGAGCTGTATCGTTCCGCTCTCGTCGGCGATATGCGCAAACGCCAGCTTGCCCATAACCCGCCGGGCACCGACGATCCGCCCGATTAGCGTGACTCGCGCTTCCTGCTCGATAAGCGAATCGAAATCGGCTAGCACGGCAGCGATGCGATGGCTGCGCTCGGCTCGTGGCGGAAACGGCTCAATGCCACTCGCGCGCAGGCGTTCGAGCTTGGCCAGGCGCTGCTGCTGAAGATCGTTGAGTTCCATATTCCTATGAAACGTGAAGCGTGAGACGTGGGGGGTGGAACGTGGGACGTGAGACGTGAACTGCCCAAACGCTTCGTATATCGGCTATTGGATTTTGACGATTGTCAACTTCAGAACACCCGAGGGCGTCTGAACGGTCACCTTCTGGCGTGGATGCTTGCCGAGCAACGCGGAACCGATCGGCGACTCGTTCGAGATCTTGCCGTCGCGCGGGCGCGCTTCGGCGCTGCCGACGATCGCCCAGGTCTCATCGCCATCCTCACCATCGATACGGACGGTGACCTTGGAGCCGACGCGCACCTCGTGGCTCTGGCCGTTCTCCTCGTCGATGGGCTGGGCGCGCGCGAGGATATTCTTGATCTCGCGAATGCGCCCTTCGAGATGAGCTTGGTGGTTTTTCGCATCCTCGTACTCACCGCTTTCGGAGATGTCGCCGAGTTCTTTGGCGGCACCGATGCGGGCAGCGACCTCTTTGCGGCCATTGGTGACCAAATCTTCGAGTTCCGTCTCAAGTTTGGCGCGGCCTTCGCGGGTGAGGTATGCAGGTTTCTCGCTCATCGTTCTTGCCTTCTTTAGCGCACGCTTGTCTGCGGGACACGTTGTGTCGGCGATAGATTCGTCGACAAAATCCCGCGATCAAGTCTAAAAAAGAACTGAGAGGTCGTGCTCTCAGTCCTAACGAAATATGACATACGCGCCTACAATGCGGAAATGGCACCGTTGGCGCACCCATATTATACGGGATGGTCGGTAATTTGTAAAGCCGAGCACGGGCGCCAGGTGAACGACGCCGATCATTTTTCACCACCAAGACACCAAGACACCAAGGCACCAAGTCTTGGTGTCGCCCAGAGGGTACCCGGCGGTCAGGCGCGCATCGCAGGCTCGTTCAGGGCAGATCCACGATAGCTCGGATAGTGCCGCGCACCTCGCTTTTCGTAAATTGGCGCTGCTGGCGGGCGATTCGCAGCGGCAGGCCGTGCTTGGGTGCCGATAGCATGAGCCCGCCGAGATCGACGCGCGCCTGTGGCGGCAGCGCCAGATGAAACCGCTGGAGCATGATCGCGAGCGTGAGCTTCAGCTCGATCATGGCGGCTGCGCTGCCTGGGCAGACGCGCGGGCCGGCGGAAAACGGCAGGTATTCGTATGGGCCAGGCGTGATCGTGCGCCAGCGCTCGGGCAGGAACGCGCTGGGTTGCGGGTACAGCTCGGGTCTGCGATGCGTAATGTAGTGGCTGACAGTGACCTGGGCGCCCTTGGGCAGGCTGTGCGGCCCCAGCGTGCCGGGCATCGTGCTGATGCGGCTCCACCAGAGGACCGGCGGCAGGATGCGCATGCTTTCTTTGAGCACCATGTCGAGCAGCGGCAGCTCGTCGAGCTGGGCCGCCGATGGCGTAGCGCCGTGCAGCAGGCCGTCGAGCTCGTCCAGCAGGTCGGCCATAACCTGCGGATGCTGGGTGAGCAGGAACAGCGTCCAGGTGAGCACTCTGGCTGTGATGTCGTGCCCAGCGACAAACAGCGAGGTCAGCTGCCCGATCAGCTCTGCGTCGGTCAGCCGGCTGCCATCCGCGTCGTGCGCCTGGAGCAGCACCGACAGAATATCGCCCTGATCGAGCGTGCCGGCGCGTTTGCGCGCGATAATCGCTAGGATCTCGCACTCCAGCCGCTCGGATAGGACGAGCAGCCGATGATAGGGCAGGCCAGGCAGATCGAGCGGGAGCGCAAGTGTCGGGATCGAAAAGATCAGCGTGATCCACTGTTCGATCAGCGCGCGGATCGACGCGCCCTCCTGGTGCGGATCAAGGCCAAGCCGGGTTTGCACGGCGATCGCAAGCGTCAGATCGCGCGTCTCGCGCAGCAGATCGCGCACCTGGCCGGGCTGCCAGCTCGCCAACTGTCGTTCGATCAGCGCAACCATGGCATCGCGACAGCCCGCGACGTGCTGCTTGTGAAAGGCCGGCAGCAGCATCTGGCGCTGCTGCTTATGTCGCGCGCCGTTCATCTGATGCAGGCCGGCGTACAGCCGAGCGAGCGCGGTCGCGGGCGGGATGTGAATCGGTAGGGTGTCGGCGTCGAGCGCATAGAACAGCGCGGTGTTGCCGAGCACCTGCTGATTGTACTCCGGCGAGAAGACGAAGATGTAGTTGGCGGTGCCGCGCGCGAGGGCGGCGATCTCGCCGTAGCGCTGGTGCAGGCTGGTCAGAAATGCGACCGGGCTGCGCATGAACGGGATCAGGTTGCCACGCGCGCCCAGCAGCGGTACGGGAGCCGGGCCGGGGATGGCCCCAAGTGAAACGGCTGTCCCTGCCATGGAATACCTCCTTCAGACCTCGAAATCGCACAGCCACTGGAGGAAGCGCAGGTTGACCGGCGCGGGGGTGCGCTTGATCATGCGCTCGCGGAGCCAGCAGATCGGCTGGAAGCGCCACTGGCCCATTTGCCCCATTCGCCGCGCCTGGATCGTCATCGCGTTGGCGCGTGGCGCTCGGCGCGCCTCGTATGCTCTGAGCGCCGTGGGCAGATCGTCGTGCGCGGACAGGCACGCGCCCAGCACAACCGCGTCCTCGATCGCCTGGCAGGCACCTTGGCCAAGGTTCGGCGTGCTCGGGTGCGCCGCATCGCCGACCAGCGTGACGCGCCCGCGCCCCCAGGATTGCAGCGGTTTGCGATCATAGATGTCGGTGACTATGATCGCGGCTTCGTCCGTGGCTTCGATCACGGCTTTGATCGGCGCGTGCCAGCCGCCGAAGTGTTCGAGCAACACGCGCGCGTGCTCGCCTCGGCTGGCGCGTCCCTCGGGGGCGCTGAAGGTCGCGAACCAGTAGACGCGGTGCCGGGTCATGGGGAAGAGGCCGAACTGTGCGCCCGGCCCCATCGAGGTCATGCCGGCCCCCGAGGCTAACTCGAAATCGCTGATGCCGCGCCAGACCGGGTAGCCGGCATAGCGCAGTTTGGTGGCCCCAAACAATTGCGCGGCGATGACCGACCGGATGCCGTCCGCGCCGATTAGCAGATCGGCATGCTCCTCGCGCCCATCGGCGAACAGCGCGGTCACGCCGGTTTCGTCGCTGCGGAAGCCGGTGCAGCGCGCAGCGAGCGTGACGACATCCGCGCCGGCAAGCTTCAGCAGCACCGCGATGAACTCGGACCGATGGAGCGCGGCGCTGGGAGCGCCGCAATAGCGCTCCATCACCGCGCCGCTCGTGGCGCTGAGCGTCTCGCCGCGCCACGAGCGCAGGGCGATCCCGTCGAGCGGTTGGCACACCGCGCGCACCGCCTCGGCTGCGCCGATGTGATCGAGCGCCTTCATCGCGTTGGGCCAGAGCGTCAGGCCCGATCCGACCTCGCGCACGACCTCAGCGCGCTCGAAGACTGCGGCCTCGAAGCCCACCGCACGGAGCGCAATCGCCGTGGCTAGGCCGGCTGGACCGGCACCGATAATGATCGCGCGTTTCATGTCGCCGCACTCCTATTCTATTGGCCGTTGCCCAGCTCGCTGCTTGATGCGATAAATGGCCGCGATACACTCGGACAGGCGCGCGATCGTGGGGGATTCGAGCAGGTTGAGCGCGGACAGATCGATCTGAAAGAGTTCGTTCAGCCGCGCGATAACGTCGGTGACGAGGATGGATGTGCCACCCAGCTCGAAAAAGTCGTCGTCCAGCTCAATCTGCGCAATGCCGAGCGCGGCCTGCCAGACCTCGGCCAGGATCGACTGGATGCGCGCCGTTGCTTGTGCGTCGTCGGACGCGCCCGCGAGCACGTCGAGCGCCGCCGGCTGCGGTTGGCCGGCGGCTGGCGGCGCGACCGCGCTGGCCGGATCGGCGGTCGTTTCGACCCAATAGCGCTGGCGCTGAAACGGGTAGGCCGGCAGGGGCAGGCGCTGACGCCGCTCGTTGGCGTAGACGCCCAACCAGTCGATCGTGACGCCCGCGAGCCAGAGCCGACCGAGTGTGTTCAGCAGAAAGACCGTATCGGGCTGGGCGCTGCCCGGTGCATGCAGCGACGACAGGATCACATGCTCGCTGCCCCTGGCGGGATGCACCAACGCCAGCGAGCTGAGCATGTGCGGGCCGACCTCAAGCAAGATACGCTGCGGCTCTTGCAACAATGTGTGCAGGCCATCCGCAAAGCGCACTGTCTGGCGCAGATGTCGCCCCCAGTAGGCCGGATCGGTCGCCTGCTCCGGCGTCATCCATGTGCCCGTGACATTCGAGATCAGCGGGATGGTCGGCGCGCCGAGGTCGATCTGCTCGACGCGCTCGGTAAATGGCGCGAGAATCGGGTCCATCATCGGCGAGTGAAAGGCATGCGACGTTCGCAGATAGCGACAATCCAGGTTCTGCTGGGCGAGCTGAGAGCGAAGCGCACGAATAGCCGCCGTTTTCCCAGCGACAACGCACAGCGCGGCCCCATTGACGGCGGCCAGCGCGCAGCCAGCGCCAAGCAGCGGCTGAAGCTCGTGCTCGGGCAGGGGGACCACCAGCATCGCGCCGCCGGGCTGCGCCTGCATGAGCCGGCCTCGGACGACCACCAGCGCGAGCGCATCCGTCAACGAGAACACTCCGGCGAGGCAGGCCGCCACGTATTCGCCGATGCTGTGGCCGATCAGCGCGGACGGTCGCAGCCCCCACGACATCCACAATTGCGCGAGCGCATATTCGACGACAAACAGCGCCGGCTGCGCGTACTCGGTCTGGTCGAGTGCTTGCTCCAGATCCGACGATGGACGATGGACGATGGACGATGAATCCTGTCCATCGTCCATCGTCCATCGTCTGTCGTCTATCGTCGATGATCGGTCGTCCTTCGTCGTTCGTCGTTCGTCTGGCGGATAAAGCATCTCGCGCAGATCGAAGCCGAGCTGCGGCTGAAGCAGTTCGGCGCAGCGGTCGATCCAGGCTTTGAACACCGGCTCGGTATGATACAGCTCGCGGCCCATGTCGACGTACTGCGCCCCTTGCCCAGTACACATAAACACGATGTCCCGCGTCGCCGGCTTGTGATAGGCCGTCACGACGCGCTCGGCGTCCAACGTTGTCAACAGGCGCAGCGCGTCGGCGCGGTCGTGGCACACCAACATGCGCCGATAGTCGAGATCTTTTCGCCCAACCTGGAGCGTATAGGCGACATCCGCCAGGCTCGTTGCGGGCTGCTGCACGAGATACTCGGCCAGCCGCGCGGTCAGCGCCTCCAGCGCCAGCGGCGTCTTGGCCGAGAGCAGCAGCAACTGCGCGGGCCGCGACGCACCCGAAGCCGCGACGGTGGGGGCTTCTTCGAGCACCAGGAATGCGTTCGTGCCGCCCATGCCGAGCGAGTTGATGCCCGCGCGACGTGGCCCCGCGCCCACCGGCCACTCGGCGAGCGCAGTCGTGACATAAAAAGGCGTGCTTGCGAAGTCGATCTCGGGGTTCGGCGTCTCGTAGTGCAGCACGGGCGGCAGCAGCCGGTGTTTCAGCGCGAGGATGGTCTTGATCAGCCCTGCAACGCCAGCGGCGGCGTCCATATGCCCAATATTCGGTTTTGCCGAGCCGATCGCGCTGAAGCCGCACTGATCGGTATACGCGCGAAAGGCTCTGGTCAGCGCCGCGATCTCGATCGGATCGCCCAGCGGCGTCCCGGTGCCATGCGCCTCGACATACGAGATCGTCGCCGCATCGACGCCCGCGTGGGCCAGCGCCTCGATGATCGCCTCGGACTGGCTGACCAGGCTAGGCGCGGTAAATTCGATCTTGGAGGCACCATCGTTGTTGATCGCCGTGCCCTTGATGACGGCGTGGATACAATCGCCGTCGGCGAGCGCATCGGCCAGGCGTTTCAAGACGACTATCCCCACGCCGCTGCCGAAAATGGTGCCGGCAGCGCGCGCGTCAAACGTGCGACAGTGGCCATCGGGCGAGAAAACGCTGCCCGCCTGATGGAAGTAGCCGATCCGGTGCGGCACGCGGATGGCGACGCCACCAGCCAGCGCGATGTCGCACTCCTCGTTCAGCAGGCTCTGGCATGCGATGTGGACGGCGACCAGCGAGGTCGAGCAGGCGGTCTGAATCGTGACGCTCGGACCGGTCAGGTTGAGCTTGTACGAGACGCGCGTCGTCAAGAAATCCTTATCGTTGCCGATCAGCGTCAGCAGATATTCCTGGTTGAATTGCGACAGCAGGCCGCTGAATAGCAGATAGCTGTTCAGCGCCGCGCCGCCGTAGACGCCGATCGGCCCGCCATACTTCGCGGAATCGTACCCGGCGTGCTCAAGCGCCTCCCACGCGCATTCGAGAAAGAAGCGCTGCTGCGGATCGATCGAGCGGGCCTCGCGCGGCGAGTAGCCGAAGAGCTGGGCGTCGAACATGTCCACATCATCAAGGACCGGTGCCGCCTTGACGTAGCGCTGATCGCGCAATACGGCGGGATCGACGCCAGCTGCGAGCAACTCATCGTCGGAGAAGAAGCTGATCGACTCGACGCCAGCGCAAAGATTCGCCCAATAGTCATCGACATTTTTCGCGCCCGGAAAGCGGCCTGCGAAACCAATGACGGCGATATCGAGCCCGACAGCTTGGGCTTCATTCGTCATGACAGACCTCGGGGGTTTACCACCAAGACACAAAGGCTTGAGACTCATAAAAGGATAACGTTTCCATGATGAGCCCGCGCAGGCGGGCTTGGTATGCCTAGCCTGCGGCCTTCAGCCGCCAGGCGAGCCCCGCCGCGCTAAAGCGCTCGGCTACATCTACGAAGGCTGCCTGCGCAGCCTGGGGAAATAATCCATAATACGAACCCTTGGTGCCTTTGTGCCTTGGTGGTGAAACTATCGGCATCGTTCACGAGCCCCGCAGCCGAGCGATGTTGCGCGCCCGGCGCTGCTCGCCGCGCTGCCGCCGCGCCGCGATCTTCTCGCTCCACTCGGCTTCGCCGGTCGATTTCAACATCTCGGCCATGGAGCCGATCGTCGTCTGCGCAAACAGGTTGATCGTCGAAATATCGACATCCAGGCGTCTTTTTAGCTCGGAAGCCACCAGGATGGCCGCGAGCGATGTGCCGCCGAGCGCGAAAAACGTATCGGTGATACCAACCTCGGCGACGCCCAACACCTCCTGCCAGACGCTCTTGATCGCCCGCTCCAGCTCATTATTCGGCGCGACGAATGTGCCCGCTGCGGACGGCCGCTTGCGCGATTTCTGCGCCTCGATCATCGCGAGAATGTGCTCGACATCGTACAGCTCAAGCGCGATCCGGCGTAACACGGCGGCGGTCGTAGGCCCATCGGCGCGCTCGCCAGCCCATTCCTGATCGTCGTCGTCCGGCTGCGCGCCGAGCACTGCGTCGGTCGCGCTCACGTCGTAGCGCAGGTCGCGCAGAAAGTCGGCTGGAAACGCGAACAGGCGACCGTGCTCAAGCTCCTTGGCGTCCAGCAGCTGGGGAAGCCGCGCAACGTGCTCGCGCAGCGGCGTGCTGAAGCGCGCACCCACGCTTTGCAAAAAGGCCAGGCTCGGCTGATTCTTCCCGCTTGGCAGATAGGGCAGCTCGACGCGCGCGCACCCCTGTTCGGCGGCGAGCTGGCCCAGCCGGGCGAGCAACTGATGCTCGACGCCGCGCCCCAGCGCGCGGCAGCTCAACAGGAAGGTATCGACGACGACGGCAGCGGGATCGCACGTAAACAGCAGCACGCCAACCAGACCATAATCGCCAAAGCGATCACTGACCTCGGCGACCAGGCATTCATAAGTCCCTGAGTCGATCAGCGTGCGCAACTCGGCCTCGGAACGCCGCAGCGTCGTCATGTTGAACTGATTCGTCCGCTGGGTAAGCTGGGCGACGCGCGCGAGCTGGTCGGGCGCGGGAACGACGATGCTCACGCGCAACGCCAGCTCGGCCAGAAACGCCTCGAACGTCAGCGATGCCTGAAGCTCATCGCGCTGCCGATTCTGCTGATACAGGCGCGTGCGCTGCCGATCGGTCTCGGTCGTGGCGCGCTGATCAAACGCCCAGCAATGCGCCAGAAAGGTCGGAATCGCGGCGGCGTCGGCGGGCAGCTGGAGCGTCAGCACGTCGGGGCAGCGCGCCTGCACCTCGGCGCATTCGACCGGATCATCGTCAATGAAAATGCAGCTATCCAGCCCGACATGCAGCTCTGCGGCGAGCGATCGGATGTTTGCCGACTTGGGCAGCCAGTTGAGCCGCCAGGCCGCGATATGCGCGCGCGTGAGCGGCATCTCCGGGTGCAGATCGAAGACGGCGGCGACATCTTCCGCGTTATTCTTGCTGCATAGGCACAGCAGCATCCCGGCATCGTGCTGCCGAACCATGAACTCCTGGAGCTTTTGTCGTGGCGGATCGAGCACGACCCGCAGTGGCCCATCCTCACCGCAGACGCCGCGCCAGAGCGTCTGATCGCAGTCGAGCACGACGACTTTATACGGGGCGCGTCGGCGGGCCTGGTATTTCCGCGCGATCATCGTCGCCAGCGCGGCAAAGAAGCCGCTTGTGTAGGGCACATGGCCAAGCTGATCGCCAAGCGGGTCGTCGTAGTCGGGCAGCGGGTAGGCAGCGAACACATCCGCCGCGCTGATCAGCTCCAGCGTGTCGTGATCGGCCAGCGCGGTCGCCAACTGCCGTTCGAGCCGCTCGAACAGCGCCCGCTGCTCGGCGTCCTGGAGCGCTGCGGGCGAAGCCGGGCAGATGCAGACGAAATGCGGCGTTGCGGATCGCTCGCGCATGCAGAGCGCACCCGCCAGATCGCGCAGCATCTGCTCAAACCGGGCGTCGGTCGCTGAACGCGCGACCCCTGCGCGCGTGGCCGGGCTCGCGGGAGCGCGGGCATAGACGATGTACAGCCCGCTGCCGCGCAGCAGCTCGTCCTCGGCCACCTGAAGCGCAAAGCCGTGCGCCGCGAGCAGCGCCGTAATAGCCGCCAGACGCTCGCCCGTGTGGTCATGCACCTCGACGACGATCTGCCTGATTTTGGCCCAATCGCCCGCTGCGATGCCGTTCAGGATCTCCAGCTCGCTTTTTTCCGCGTCGATCTTCAGCAGATCGATCCGCTCGATCCGCTGCTCGTCGATCACGCTGGAAAGCGTCCGCAGCGGGCAGACCAGGCGCTCGCTGCGCAGCCGGCCCGCGATCAGCTCGTCCGTCACCTGATCGAGGCTCTGGGTATCCGCCAGGCCGCGCTGCCGCAGCATATTGCGGATGATCGCCCTGATCGCCTCGCGGTCCTGCGCGATCTCCGCGTGATAGCCCGAGAACAGGCTGGATGTGGGGTAGAAGATGAACGAGGCATCGGCGTTGCGATCAGATATGCCGCAGTTGAAGACCTTTGCGTTGGCAGCGTACAGCGCCGCGTTGATCTGAAGCGCCGCGAAGGCGGGCGGCGCAGGCTCGAATGCGTAGATCCGCGCATTAGGACAGGTCTGCTGCACAAACAGCGTGAATAGCCCGATATTCGCGCCGATGTCGATCACGCAGTCATCGTCGTGCAGCGTGATGCCGTGTTGCAGATACGATCTGCGCGTGAATATTTCATCGTAGAGATAGGCCGTCTCGTACTGGTTGAGCTGGGCGATCGTCATGCGATTGGGCATCGTGTAGCGCGAATGCCCGCCGAGCAAGCGTTCGCGCTCGATCGGATCGACGGCGTCGGCGTCGTCGCCCGCGCGCGCGAGCCAGTCCTCGAAGCGCAGCAAGATCACGTTCACGCCGCGATTGGTGGACAGCAGGCTCGCGGGATCGAGCAGTTGCTGAAACGGTTGGTTATAGGGGGCAAAGACGATCTCGGCGGGCGTGTCGAACTGCTGCATCCAAAACGCGAGCGCATCGGCCAGCGGCTCGGCGGTGAACGTCGCCGCGACCGCGATCCGTAGCGCGGCTGGCCGCTGTGTCGCCGACGGCTCGGCAGCCAAGCGCTTGAAACGGATGCCCAGCAGCTCGACGGCGACCTGGCCGACCTCGTCGAGCAGGCGCACATCGCCCACCAGTTCGTCGTCGCTCGGCTGGGCAACACAGCGGGCGTGTGCCCAGCAACGCATATCGAGCGCGTGGTAGCGCCGTAGCTGCGCGATGCTGCTCAGCACCACCGTGCGCGTGTCCGCGCGCTGATCTGCCGCCAGCAACGTCTGCGCAGCGGCGTCGAGCAGCACTGGCGGCACGTAGTAGGCGGCGTGATCGTGCTCAAGCGCGTCGGGGACGCGCAGCATGCCCAGCGCTTCGCCGTCGCCGCACCAGAGCCGCTCGATGCCCTGAAACGCCGGGCCATATTGGTTGCCGTGCTCGTTCAGCTCGGCATAGAACGCGGTCGCGTCCAGCTCCTGCGCACAGTCAGCGCGGATTGCGGCGAGGTCGGCGGGCGCAGGCGGCTGGTCGCGCGCGGACGGCGGCTGAGTCGGGATGACAATACTGGCATAGGCGTCGTCGCTGGGCTGCTTGGCTTCGGCGGGCTGGCTGAAGACTTGGAAGAGCGCGCCGCCGTCCTGATCCGCAAGCACCGCTCGCAGCGATTGCGCGCCACTTTTCGAGAGGAAAACCGCCCGCTGAAAAGTGATCGCTTCGAGCAGGCGCGGCGTTGCCCCAAGCGCCGATGCAGCCGCCAGCGCCATCTCGATCACGACTGCCCCCGGCAGCACGAGCAGCCCTTGCAGGCGATGATCAGCCAGATAGGGCAGCGCGGTCGGCTGGAGATCTACATCCCAGCTGTGCGCCGCTGTGTCGCGCGGCTGGCCCAAAAGCGGGCTGGTTGGGCTGCGCTTCCGCATTGCTGTTCCCTCGTGAAAGGCGACGAAGGACGATGGACGACGAAAGACGATGGACGAAAGACGAAAGACGATGGACGATGGACGATGGACGATGGACCCATATCGTCTATCGTCTATCGTCTGCCCGCTATCCGCGCGCCGCCATCGCCAAGCTCTCGGCGCATACCAGCGTGACGAACACCCGAAAGATCGCGTGCATACCCGTCGCCAGGTTGGTGTTCACGGCGACGTTGGGCAGCCGCTGGCTGAGAAACACACCGATCAGCGGCTGCTCCAGCCGAGGCTCGTACCAGAAATAGGTCATTTTATAGCCCATATGCTCAAGCGTGCCGGCGCTTTGGCCGTAGGGCGTGGCCTGCGAGCGGAAGCCGAAGCCCATCGTGTGCCCATGGCCCTGGTCCTGCACCAGCAAGCTCACGATCGCGGGCGAGAGGATGCGGCGCGACTGAAAGACGCCGTCATCGCGCAGCATCCCCAGGAAGTTCAGCAGATCGGCGACGGTCGAGAACATGCCGCCATCGGGATTCACAAAGCGCCAGCCGCTGCGGAACTTATCCCAGCCGCCATCCGGCCCCGGCGCCATCTCGGGCGGCAGCTGGCCGTCGCGCGTGATCAGCGTGAGATCGGCGATTCGTCCGCGCTGCTCGTCGCTCACGCCGTCGTCGAGCGCCGCGTCCGCTCGGGCAGCGCCCGCCACCCGCGCGATGAAAAACGAATCGCGCATGCCCAGCGGCGTGAAGAGTTTTTCTTTCAGGTAGCGGTTGACCGGCGTTTGCGTCAACTGCTCGATGATGCGCGCGACCAGCACATAGTTCACGGTGCTGTAGCTGTACTGCGTGCCGGGCGGCGGCGACACCGTCACTGGATAGGTGCGCATAATATGCTCGCTGACGGCATCCAGGCTCACGAGCCGCGCGGGCACGCACTGCCCATCGACATCGATGCACTCGTTCGTGAGCGCCGGCGCGCCGATCCATTGCGAGACCGGCCCCAGATCGTGGCGCACGCTGGCCCACTGCTGCGGCGATGCCTGCGGGTCGTTGCAGGGCGTCTTGGGCCAATCCGAATATTTGTTGAAGTGCGGCAGCCCCGAGGTGTGCTGAAGCAAGTGCCTGAGCCTGATCTGGCGCTTAATCGGATCGTCGGCGTAGAGTTGCATACCAGGCAGCTGGTACACCGGAATCTCGATATCTAGCATCCCGCGCTCTTCCAGCGCCAGCAGGACAGCGGCGGCGATAAACGGCTTGGTCATCGAGCCGATCTCGCAGATGGTGTCGTTCGCCCAGCCCGCGCCGAGGCTGCCGACGCGCCGGCCATCCGCCTGCGTCTCGACCGCGAACACCACCCCCGGCAAGTTCTCCGACTGCTCGGCCTGATAGCGCTGCATTTCAGCAGCGATGTGGTGCCAGGATTCGTGATCGCTCATGTAGCTCTCCTCTTGGCCTCCATACCACCAGGGTTTTACCACCAAGGCACCAAGAACACCAAGAACACAAAGACACGAAAGCTTGGTGTCTTGGTGTCTTGGTGGTGAAAATGATCGGCATTGTTCAGCCGGACTAGCCGGTCGGCTGATCGTCGCTGATCAGCGGCAGGCCCGCCTCGGCCCAGGCTTTTCGACCGCCAGCCATCACGAACACGTTCTGATATCCCAGCGATTGAGCGCGCCCGGCGCTCAAGTGCGCCGTCAGTCACAGCGCGTCGCGGCAATAGAAGACCAGCGTCGCCTGCTTGTGCGCGGGCAGGCGATCCGGCGCGATGTCTTCCTGGCCGACGAATGTCGCGCTGGGGATGTGGCCCTGCTCCCACAGCGTGACGCGGTTGCTGTCGAAGACAAACAGGTCGGGCTGATCGAGCTGCGCCGCGAGATCGGCGGGTGCGAGCGTGGGAATCGCCCAGCGGCGCACGTAGCCGAGCGAGAAATACAGCATTGCCATGTGCCAGAGCTTGGCGAAGCGCATGCGCTGCTGCCGCTGATAGGCGTGATCGAAGCTGATCGCCTCCCAGCCGATATGCCGCACGGCGAACAACACGCCCTGACTGCGCGGTTCGAGCCAGATCGAGCAGGTTGTCGGCGCGAGCCAGTCGGCGTGCGCCAAGCGAAATGACAGGCCGCAATGCTGCGGATCGCTGTTGAGTTCGGTCAGCTGGTACGCGGCTGGCTCATCCGCATCTTTGAGGCGATATGCTCCCGCGTCCAGCGGCAGCGCGCCAGCGAACGGCAGCCACTTAGCCTGCGCCGCCGGGTCAATCATCTGCTCCCAAACCGCCGATGTGTCGCCGGGCAGCTCGGTACATGCTGAAAACTCGCGGTGCCAGGGCAGCGGATCGGGCGCGCTCGTGCGCAGCAGCTGCTCCAGCCGGCGCATCTGGTCGAACCAGCCGCCGCGCACCGCGCGCGCTGCGTCGGCGCTGCGCTGTTGCGCAACGTCGGTCACGCTCAGCAGGCAGCCAGCGCCTTTCGGGGTGATCTGCCAGGTGATCGTCTCCTTCGGGCCGAGCCCCAGCAGGCGCTGGATATACACGAGCGTGCGCGGCGGCTCGACCGCGATGACCTCAAGCACACTGAAATCGCCATCGCCGAAATCGAGGTTGGTCAGCTCGCCGGGGCTGAATGGTGCCGACAGCTCGCCGAGCCAACCGCGAACATGCTCCGGCTCGGTGAGCGCCTGCCAGACGGCCTGCGCCGACACGCTGATCGCCCTGGTCAGCTCGACCGCATCCGTGTTGATAGACATCGGCTTCCTATATGCAGAATCGCCGAGCCCGCAGAACCGCTGATTGCGCTGAACCCACCCCATCAACAGAACCGCTGACCATATGAGGCCGCTGAGGGGCCCGGTTCAGCGGCCTCAGCCCTCTCAGCGCCTCAGCGGTTCTGCGTGCCCTCTCAGCGAAATCAGCCCCTCAGCGAAATCAGTGGTTCTACTGATGCTTATCGATCTGCTGAAACATGCCGCCATAGATATGCTGCTTAACCATGCCGCTGGCCAGGAAATCGTGCGGAAAACCAAGCGCGATTTTGCTGACCTCGTGCAGCTGGCGCAGTTCCGCCTCGGAGAGCTGGGAGTCAAGACAGGCCAGGTTTTCGTTGAGCTGCGCGGCGCTGCGCGCGCCTAGGATCGGAATGACATGCCGCGCCCTGAGCCAGTTTAGCGCCACATGCGCTGGCGTGCAGCCGCGCTCGGCGGCGATCGCGCAGACCTCGGCGACGATGCGCAGGTTGCGCTCGCTGCGCTGGACGAAGCGCGCCGCGATCGAATCGTCCAATCGCCGCTGCCCCGTCATAGCGCCGGGCATGCTGTACTTCCCGGTCAGCCAGCCGCTTGCGAGCGGCGTCCAGGCGACAACGCCAATATCCAGCGCGTGCGCCATTGGCAGCAGCTCGCGCTCGGCGGTGCGCTCAACCAGGTTATACTCGATCTGCACGCCGACAAACGGCGACCAGCCGCGTAGCTCGGCCAGCGTATTCGCCCGCGCGACGAACCAGGCCGGCGCGTTCGCGATGCCAACGTAGAGCAGCTTCCCTTGCCGCACCAGATCGTCGAGTGCGCGCATGCTCTCCTCGACCGGCGTCATGTCGTCCCAAGCGTTCAGCCAGAGCAGATCGATGTAATCGGTCCGCAGATGCCGCAAGCTCGCCTCGACCGAGCCGATCAGACTCTTGCGATGATTGCCGGAGCTGTTGACGTTCTGGCTCGGCATGCTGCCGCCATACTTTGTCGAGAGCACAATCCGATCACGATCGCCGGCCATGAACTCGCCTAGATACGGCTCGCTCGTGCCATAGGAGTTCGATGTGTCGATGAAGTTGCCGCCGGCTTCCAAGAAGGCGTCGAAGATCGCCTGGCACGCCGGCTTGGATGCCCCCCAGCTCAGCCCGTCCATGAAGGTCATCGTGCCCAAGCACAGCTCGGAGACGCGCAGACCGCTTTTACCCAGCAGCTTGTATCGCATTGCCATCGCAACCTTCCGGGAAGTTTGATCCGCGAAGATACGCGAAGCTACGCGAAGAGGAAACACGCCTTCGCGAGGCTTCGCGGATCGACATGCGCTAGCGGCTGCCTGGTAGCCCTCACCCCCTGCCCTCTTCCGCCAGCAGGAGAGGGGAGCGGCGGCAGCGCCGATCGCTCCCGGAGCGCGGCGAGCGCCGCTGGCAATACGCCATGATAGGCGACAAGCCGTGCCTGGTCTTCTTGTAGATTGCGCAGTTTGCGATAGAGGGAGGAGCGAGGAGACAGGGGGTTATTCGGCTATAGAACATCGGTCATGAATCCGCGAAGCCACGCGAAGGAACGCGAAGAGGTGAATCTTTTTCGCGTCCCTTCGCGTATCTTCGCGGATTACGAACGCCGGATTCGTGACCAGCGCCCTAGCGCCCGACGAGATCAGCTGGCCGAAACCGCATCGCCGACCAGACATCGTCGATCGACACCAGCGTGACGCCCTTGAAGCCATACTCATCGACGATGCCCCACAAGACATCGCGATTCAGATCGGTCTTGACCTTTGAGCTGCCCTTGGGATAGCAGATCCACAGCAGACCCTCGTGCTTGACGGCCTTGATGGCGCTCCCAATGAACTTTTTCAGCTCTTCGCTGTTGGTGGCGAAGACCTGAACGAAGTCAAAGTCGCCTTCGGGTGTCTTGGCCAGCTCAACGCCGTCTGGCAGCGGGTCGAGCTGCTCGGTATAGCCTGCTGGTGCGTTGATGATCACCATGCGCTGGCCAGGTTTGATCTGTAATTTCTTGATTAGCGGGCTGGTTGCCATGCGCTGATCTCCTTTCGATCGCGGAGCCGCTCGCAGTGAGCGCTCTTTTCGGTGGCATCCTGCATTTTACCACGCGAACAGGCCGGCTTTGATAAGATACTATTTGACAAACACACCATGTTAGTATACTCTAACTTAAGTCATTAGTGCCATACAACCCAAAGACGAACATCCACCGACCAACGATAGGCAGCAACCCAGCGTCCAATGCTGATTGGTACGCTTGAGTTGCTGTGTGCCTTCAAATAGGAGATTTCTATGCGCAAGGTGCTCATCCCACTCACGCTTATGCTGGCTGTGCTGCTGAACGGTTGCGGGCAGGCACCAGTCGCCGTGCAGCCGACACAGGCACCTCCAGGCGCAACCACGCTGATCAGCCCCAGCGATACCACAGCGCCCGCCGGCTCGGCCAATCTGAATAGTGTCAAAGCCTACTTGGTCAACAAGGTTGGCGAGCTGACCAGCGCAACTGCCACGTTCAAACAGGCCAGCGACAGATACTACGCGCTCGTGCAGGCCGGCAACTTCGACTACGCCATGCTCTGGCAGACCAAACGGCCCGAGATGACAACCGCGATTCAGGCGGCGCGTGCCGCCTGGGTCAGCGCCTTCAT
>Ga0075423_10001021_pt1 | contig 23941 bp, 32 predicted proteins | sample SoiMethybrSBSTD2_FD_80114 | JGI IMG/M metagenome (GOLD analysis project Ga0075423, IMG submission 80114) | Bulk soil microbial communities from a Populus tree surrounding site in Tennessee, USA - Soil MetaG P. TD hybrid SBSTD2 | ecosystem: Environmental > Terrestrial > Soil > Tree plantation... | reverse complement strand
GGCCGGGTACTCTCCCTTCCGCGACTTCGTGCATTGCAGGTTTGCCGACGCCGGCCGACGCTGGGTGTGGCTCCGATCCCCCACGGCCGGCATCCGCAAACCTTCACAAAACCGGACGACCCACCTCACCGACCTTTTCTTGTAGTGCGCGATGATCTGTTAACTGATGATTGCGGCATAACCATTTCAATGTGTGTATGGGAAAATTTGGTGGAGGGGGCCCCTCAGCCGTCTTTGGAGGCGCTCGAATTTCCAAGGGCACGGTTTAGGTCTCTCACCAACGAGTGCAGCCATGCATCGCCTAAATTCAATTCGTTCACCTTGAGCGCACCAAGAGCAGCGGGTATTTGCCTAACCAGAGCCAGGGCACGGTCCTCCAAATTCGATGTGCTGATCTGCCTACGCCGGGTCTCGTCATCAATCACTGCTAACGCCGCGACATGGCGCTGGCGCTCCGTCGCCAAAATCGCTTGCACTTTATGAAGCTCCTCCTCACGCGCTACCAATTCACGCTGGTGATCCAGGCGGGTGGCCTGCAGCTGGGCGTCAGCCGCAACCTTGAGTTTTTCAGCCGCATTCTTGCGCTCCAATTCTCGTCGCTCAAATTCTTGCTCGTGGAGCGCGATTTGCTCTTTCTGCGCCAAGCGCTTCTCAGCAAGCCGCTGCTCGGTTTCCATAGCGCTAGCTTCGCTTTCCAGCCGCATCTTGTCTCGAAATGGCGCTTGCATTTGCTTGAACAATTGCTCCGAAAGCACCTTAACGTTGCGTATTTCAACGGTCTCGATCAACAAACCCCATTGGCCAGCCATATAAGCCAGCTCCTTCTTGAGTTGCAGGATGATGCTGCCGCGTTTCCGAAGCACGTCCTCTATGGTCATGTTCGCAACCTGGTGCCGGATGGCAGATTCCACGACATTGCGAAGGCTTTCGCCGATGGACACGAGCGCCGAAGGGCTGTTGGAAAAATCGAAATTTGAGCTGGCCTTTTGCGGATCATCTATCTTCCACACCGTGAACCCGGCGATCTCCACACCTTGGTTTTCTGAGGTGATCTGATCCGCGGCAAAATTGAGGCTCTGAGCTGAGGAGGGGATAAGATAGTAGCGATCTATCAGAGGTAGGCACACAAAGCTGATGCCGAGTCCCATCTTGCGAGTGCGACCGCGGCGACGGTGAATGGCGAATTCCGATGGCCCAGCGACGACGTATCCGAACCGTTTTGCGCTCGTCATGGCATGACCTCCCTGCAACTGGTTGCCACGCTCCACCTTTTGATCCTAACCGTCTGCCAACGGCCTTTCGTCACTTTCATACCGAGCATTAGGTCTGTTGGTGACTGTCGAGCCACAGCGTTGGCTAAAAATCATTTGTCCAAGCATTGCCGTCGCGCGCTGCTTCAAAGTCTTTGTCAAATTGGCAGTGGGAGGCATGTGCGCGCTCAGGTCCCCGCACCACCTTGGACGCAGGCATCCCACGAAGGGCGTCCGACCATTTGATGGGCGCTTCGCTTTTGCGGTCCGGACAGTTCATCTAAATAGCAAGGCGCCCGTTCGCCAAGCCAAGAGGGTCGCTCTGCTGATCCGTGTGCCACCCAGCGTGACCAGGTCTTGATCCATTGGGCGAAGGCGTTCCATGGGCCCGCAGTGGCTACATCATCGCTCCGCAACGACGCCTGAGGCAATGCAGGGCGTCTATAGGGAGGAAGAAAAAGCGAGGCTCGGAGGAAAAGAGCTATCGTGGGTCAGGCCATGCTCATTTTGGCTAATCCGCCGCTACCTTTGGCTTCGTCCTCCATCTACAACTCACCCACTGGCAAAACTCCGTTAGTCCTGCAACCAGATGTTGGGGACGCGGATCTCACGCGAAGGAATTGCCAGATCGAAATTACTAACAACAATTAGCTGATTTGACCTCGCCAATTGCCACAGAAATTCCGCGAATCACAGACGCAAATGAAACTATAAGCAAGAGGGGGAGTATTGCCGTGAGCGCGATTGAAATAGCCGCGAAGGGTGTGATCGATGTGGTTACGAAGAAGGCGATCGTTGCCGCTACCAAAGCTTTTGAGGGATGGAGACAATGTCAACATAATGCCGCGGCGATAGCTTTTGAGAGTCGGAAACAATGTCAACATATGTGGGCCGCACCAAGGAACCTCGAAGCCCTTAAAAGGCGCGTGGCTGAGCTGGAGGAGAAGCTAGGCAGCAAGCGCCCGCCCGATGTCTGCCAAGCCTGTGGGGAGAGACAAAGTACGTCTAAGCTGGAGCGCCCCCGGCAGCACAAAAACACTAATCTACCAGGCGTGGAGTTGTAAGGCTTGTGGGTTCGTCGAAACGAGATATCTGCACCCTATAAGGGCGTAGCAGGTCAGGACCCGCATATCGCACGGTGTGCCGCGACCTCTTAAGTTCAACGCAATTTGCGACTGGCGCGGTCGTACTAATCAAGATGCTGCGCGTAATTCCGTGTAAGGATCATATTATTTTTTTTTCCGACAGCGCTACCATTTCTCGAAGGGCCGCCCACTCGAGGTAAACGCCTTTGCTGATTCTGCTTGCTTCGTAAGGTCCGCTTGAGTTCTTCGCAAACGACGACTGAGGGTTCCTCATAAGAGAACGTCGAATGACATCTACACGTATTAGGTGCGTTTCTCAAGAATGCGGTGAAGCTTTAGGCGCAGCTGATGGCGTGCACGATCCATTCAATTGCACCAATTCCCTGTTGCTTTGCCCCGGGGATAGCGAAATTCTGAGCTGGCTGCGATGGCGCGATGCTCCTAATGTCTCCGGGTGACTGTCCAGATATTCTTGCTCGTGCTAAGGTTTGTTGGACTGGTGGGGAGCCAAAACAACGGGATCGGAAGCAGCGGTCCCAGAGAGGCGTGCGAATTCTCATGAGCTACGTAAGTCGCCGTTTACTGATCGCCAGCATCCTCGCATTAAGCGCAGTAGCCCCCCTTCATGCTCTAGCAGGAGCAGCAGGGACTGACGAACGGGTCGCTTTGAGGGGGTATGACCCTGTGTCGTATTTTTTGAAAGCCGCTCCGGAGAAGGGTTCGCCGGAATTCACTGGCTCATACGATGACGCAACGTATTGGTTTGCGAGCGCCGAACATCGCGCACTTTTCTTGGCCAATCCTGATCGATATGCACCGCAATTCCGCGGTTTTTGCACAATAGACGTATCACGCGGCGTGAAGACTGAGCCGGATCCGGAAGCATGGACGATTGTTGATGGCAAGCTCTATGTATTTGGAAAAAAGCGGGGCCCTGGTGTGTTCGCGCAAGATGGTGCCGCGATTCTTGCAAAGGCGACCGATGCCTGGCCCAAGTTGAACGAACAGCCTAAGTAACGCCTACAAACCGGCTTTCTGTAGAAGCTCACGAATTTTCTCTTTCTGGACCAGGTCCTTTAGTTGCGATCCAAATTCCTCCCGTGAGAACAACGGAAATTTTTGCCGAACAAACTTGGCTTGTCGCTCAGCTTCCGGCAAGCGATTGGCTGCCGCATACGCTGCTGCCAACATGATGTTCGTATTGGGTTCTTCTCTATTGCGATCTAACGATCGTTGCAAAGTTCGAATCGCGTCCTGGTTTCGTTCAGCCAAAACATACGCGGTAGCAATGTGGAAGGAATCGGGCGCCGAGAGTTCTGGCTGAAAATCCATCAGAAGCTCTCCCGCCGCAATAGCCTCCTTTGTGTTACCGCGCCAAAGCAAAACAGGTACAAGCCCCCCTAGGGCTTCAGTATCGCTGTTGTTGAGGTCAATCGATCGCCTCAGCTCATCGTATGCGCGATCAGTGTCGCCGAACTGGAGAAGCACCTGGCCTAACAAGGCGTGAGCGCCGGGATTGAGATCGTCTAGTGCTATCGCCTTTCGAGCAAGATTCTCTGCGCGTTCCAAAGCTCCGCTCGGATCACCAGTCCAGCCCTGAATTGCGGCGTAGCGATTAACGCGCCCCAACCCAATGTAGCCGGGAGCATAGGTAGGATCGATCTCCACCACGCGATCGAAAATGAGGCGCGCCTCTGCATTACTTGCCCTCGTCAAGCGATGCAATAATTCCCGACCGCGCAGCACTAAGTCGTAGGCCTCCAAATTCGTTGGCACCTTCGCTTTTGCCGAAGCGGTTTCCAAACTGGTTACACGTGCCGCGAGGGCGCCACTGATCCGGCGAGTGATCTGATCCTGCAGGCTGAAGATATCCTTCGGTTCCGCATCGTACTTCTTTGACCATAGCACCGTCCGACGCGTGACGTCAGTAAGGCTTACCGAGACACGAATGCTTGTCAGACTGCGGCGTACGCTCCCATCAACGGCGTACCTTACCTTAAGCTCACGTGCGATCTCCTCTGGAGATGGATTTTTGCCTTTATAGATGAAGACGGCGTTGCGCGACATGACTGCAAGATCGCGGAAGCGCCCGAGGGCTGAGATGATGTCTTCAGTCAATCCATCAGCGAAATAGTCCGGGCCCCCGTCAGGGTCCAGTGAGCGGAGTGGCAGCACCGCGATAGTGGTGCGACCTGTCCCAGCCAAATTAAAACGAAGAGGGTCTCCCTTACCTGGGAACATCCGCCAGGTGACGACACTCCCTGCGATCATTAGTACCACGACGAGTGCACCCAGAACGGACGTGCGATTGTGGCGTGGCAGCCAGGTTACAAACCTTGGAGCTGAGCCTGTGACCCACGAAAGATCCGAGGATTCCTGCTTGGCTGAGGGGACGGCAAGGCCCGCCAAATCGATCCGATGTGCACGCACTGGGCGGGAAATGTTCTTAAGCGACTGAGGCCCTAAGTCCTTGCACCGAACGGCGATCTTGCCATGAATTTCCTGGTAAACCTTATCCGAGATGCAAATCCCACCGGGTTCTGCAATACTCTCCAACCGAGCCGCTATATTGATGCCGTCACCATAAATACGCGTCTCATCATACATGACGTCTCCAAGATTAATGCCGATGCGGTAGCGCATGCGCTCCTGCTCTTCCAACTCGGCATTTCTACGGGACATCGTCTCCTGAATTAGTATCGCACATTCAACTGCATTCACGACGCTCACAAACTCAGCGAGAATGCCATCGCCTGCTGTGTCTATTACGCGCCCACCGTATCGGGCTATCATTGGTAGAATAATGGCCTGGTTGGACTTGAGCTGGGTCATCGTACGCGCCTCATCGGCGCCCATAAGGGAACTATACCCAGCGATATCAGCGGCGAAAATCGCAGCTAGACGACGTTGATGGCGCTCGGTCATCCTCTTGACCAAGCCTCTTGAAACCCAATTTGCGACAGGACCGGTCTAATCATGTTGGGCGATCGCTCCCGCTCGTTGTCCAGTCTTATAGACTAGTCACACACACACGCACATGCAGCCGAGATGTGTCCTTTCCTATCGCCCGTGAACAGGTTTGCAATCCTTACGACCCACTTTTCCAGCAAATCGATCTTGACCTGAACAGCAACCCATTTTTTGGTAGGCGGGATTTGTTGGTTCGTCTTGTGCGCAGGGTCTGCTTTAGTTCTACGAACGTATTGGATAACGCCCACGCGAGTCATGTTCAATGCGGCAGCAGCCCCCGCCCACGTGTTCGAGCAGCGATCCGGATGAGACTCGCCGTCATCCGCGGGCCAGAACGTGTCCTGAGCGAAGATGCACAGCTCATTAAGTGAAATGCCCTCATCCAACGTCAAAGTGAAGACAACATCCTCGCGGGTCTGCTTCGACTTCTTCTTCAGGTCCCTGGAATTGGCCATCGCACACCCCGTCCGTTGCCGCTCAGAGCATCCGAATCTGATTTGCGCGGCGGTGGGAATCCTCTTCCCTCACCACCCGTTCAGCTATTTCCTTCTGGAAAGTATCTCCAATCTAATTTTGCCCACTCTCTCCTTCGCCCACTCCACATCTGCCAGCTCCACCAGATTATCCTGGTCTACTGGTATCAAGTAATGATCGTCGGGTAGTGGGCCTCGCTTGATCAGTAGTTCTATGTATCTCTTTTCTTGGGCTCGCGTGCTCACGTCGAAGTGTACAGTCCTAAGTATATCCGCATACGTTTCGATCAAACTCTTGGCCCTAGAATATGGAATTTTGACTGCCATTGCCGCACTCTCCAAGTCCCCATTCCCGAACCCTTACCATAACCATCTGACCAATAGCCCTGAGATCAAAACAGTTATAGGCGCACCTAAGCCCAGAGCTAAACCCATTAGCATGCTATCTGTTGATACGTCACCGCGCCCCGGCCAATCTGTCACTACGAAGGACAGAATAAGGCTAACCCACAGTGCTGAGGCTACCTACCATGTCCTAAATAGGCCGCGCTTCCAGTTCGTCTGAGGCATGCCGTCACCACCAACGATGGGAGCGAAGTATCTGAGCGAAAAGCCACCCGAGCCTCACCGCTACTGCAATCAGGAACAGCCACCCGATGATTGCGCCTGGGATGGAAACGGGCTCCACCCAGCCAGCCTTGTGTATGGCGAACAGGGCGATGAGAGCGCCAAGAAGTGCTAAAATGAAATCGTTGAACCATCGCGCTAACCTAAGGCGACTGTACTTCCGCTAGGCCATAGTTCCCCCCATGCTGAGCGCGGGGCCTCACGCGTTATGGGCTATCCGCTCCCGCTCCCATGCCCACCATCCGGTACTACACCGCCCCCGAGTGACACGTGCGCGGAGTTCCCCTGGTCGTACAACCGCTCCTTGAGCAAGTCCTTGATCGTGAAGTCCGGGTTGCGCAGGTTGAACAAGTCGAATAGCTCCGCCTTCAGCCGTTTGTAGGCGTCAGCGGATAAATGGAGGGAATTTTCCAACTCACGATGATCGCAGACGGCTGCATAAGCGTATGGCTGCACAGACTGTGGCAGATGTAAGTCCTGTATCACCCGCGTTGCCTGCCCAAACGTGCAGTGATCTTTGGCAGCGAAGGACTTCACTAGCTGCGCTGGTAAGGTGCTCACGACGGCTTTCAGCCGCTTCCGCCTAAAGTGCCGTGTAAAGAATGTGATCATTCTACCAGACCACGTCGTCGTCATCTCGAAATTCCCCTGAGACCATCAGCCCCTCAATCGATGTCACACCATCCAATTTGACGACGCGCCGCACAGGCTTTCTCATCTCTTTTTGCAAGGCCTCTGCGAGAAAATCGGAATGCGTAACGATCCAAATCCGCGTGTCTTGGGCTGACCGCGCTACGAGCCGCGCCAGCGGACCAAGCAATGAGGGATGCAAACTCGCTTCCGGTTCATTCACCGCAATGAGCGAGGGCAGTCTATAACCCATGAGCGCACCGAGTAGGCACAGATATTTGAGCGTTCCATCCGACAACTCATGAGGGCCAAAGGCTCGCGGCATATCCGGATACTTGAGGCTGAATACGCATCCGCTTCCTTCGTCGCTGGCGCTTAACCTGGCACCAGGGAAGGCATCGTCTATCGCGTTGGCGAGTTCTACGGTGTCCTCTCTGATGACGAATAACGTTGCGAGCACAGCAGCCAAATCATGACCGTCGTGCGATAAAGCGGGAGTCGTTATCGCGTGACAGGGTCGTCTAATGGGCGATTGCGCATCAGTCCGGAAATCATGATAGAGACGCCAGTCCAGAAACGCGCGACGAACTGCTTCAAGCTCGGGATAGCGCGCTCCATCTCTGAATGCAGCCAGTGCGGTCTCTGAGGGCAGCACGGCGTGTTTGTGATTTTCTCGCACCCCATCTTCGTTGCGGAGGGTCACCAACTGCCCTTTGCGTTCCATCATTGCAACGTCACGCTTGCCTTGGCGAACCGTAAGGCGCTCTTTCTTGACGAGAGGCTCGATTCTAAATGCAGCTTCAAACGGCTCACGCAGGCCCACCTGGATCTCGTAGGCATGTGTAATCTCTCCCCCAGGAGTGGGGTCACCGAAGCGCGCTTTGAGCAGTAACCGTGCGGATTCCTTTATGTGGCGGGGACCAGCCCACAGCACTGATCCGATCCCACCGTCCTCGGCTATCGCGCGTGTAATTGTACCGTTCGCTGCGCAACGAAGCCGCGCAAGTGCTCTATAGAGATTGGTCTTGCCAACACCGTTCGCGCCAACGAACACACTGCAGGCTTCTATTGGTAGCGTGAGGTTTCGGATAGAGCGATAGCCTTGGATAGTTACTGATGTGACATGCACGCTTGGACACCCATCAAGGACGCTAGAACCAGCTGGCTTTGACTCCGATCCTTAAAATCTGCAGGCGCGCCAATTTCGTCGCGTACGTGAACTCCCTTTACCCACCTTCTTCCAAATGAGTTTATCCTAAAGGCCCGCCTTACTTAAAGAAGGATCCTACGATCTCTAATATTCGATCCCTAATTTGAGTGTACTGATCTAGATGCTTTGACGAAAAAGCCACTTGTAGTTCCAAATCTTTGCGCTCGGATTTCATCCGACACCCTAACATTTCAGATGTTGCCACGTTCGCAGCACAGCGGATGATGAGATCATCACGGCCATGAGGAATAAGATATCTAAATTCCTTACGGGAGTGCGGTTGCGCCTGGTTGGGGGGTTGAAACACGTCATGGTACAGATCAAATTCGTCGTTAAATGTTCCACCGTTAATGCGGTTGCTTCGCGTCCACTCAATGGATTTTGCTACTGTTCCCGGTACTGTCGCGCGCAAATCGATTTCGATCTCTTCATTACTGCGAAGCTCGATGCCATTTATTATTTCTCCCCGCGTCTTATGTCCGGCGCGGTCTGCTAGAAATCTTGGAAGGTAATCTGGCAAATAAACCGCCAAAGTAATAAATGTTTGGCTAATTTCACCCGGTTGTGAGATCTGGGCAATGTACGCTGGAGGTATTCTCAAAGCTATAACCTTGTTGGCGCGATTGGTCAGCTCAACCGTGACAGGGTCCATGTCCGTGCTTGGAGTTGATAACCTTAGCATAAAGGGCTCGAAGAACCACAGAGGGTTTGGACCGGGAATATCTTGCATGCGAGATGCACCAGTTGCCCCTGCGTGGACGCCTGCATAGGCATTAGCGGGACAGCGACAATCAAAATGATTAGGACTAGGGGCAGGTGGCGGCAGGTCGCGAAGACAGCCGCGCCAAACGCTCGTTGGGCCAAATGGGAGATCACAAGAATCCGCCCCTGTCCAAGGATCACAAGGAAGTAGCTCGCCGTGGCAAAAACTTCGTAACGCTGGACGGACGAAACGCTGTCGCCTTTGACGTAGCCCCCCAACGCCCACTAACTTTCAGGATTAGATGGAGGAACGAAGCTGCTGAGGGCATTCCTGACAATGGCGTCTTGTATGCCATTTCCTGTTCCGGATCTCCACCGTGAAGCGGCGACAAGCTCAAACTGACGTAGTGGGGGTCTTTGAGGAGGGATACCAAGGGCAATCCACTGATGATCTCTGGGCACATTGGCCAAGGCGCGATCGTTTCGGGCCTATCTTGCAAATGGTGAGTTTAAGGACCCGCGCACGGCGGGATTTTCAGAATCTGTGGCTCGCTTGAAACAGTGTTCCGAAGAGGCGGCAGCGCTCAACAAGGCTGCTGCGCCATAAGCGAACGCAGGAACGGACAATCGGAGGGGCCTAGCCTTGGGGCACGCTATGAACTGCGACGAAGCGCTTGCGAAGTCGCCTAGCAAATTTTGCACATCGTCGCACACCGCGCCGTCCAGCGCCCGCTTGATGACGGCGTGATCCGGTAGCAGTGCCTGCAGCTGTCTGCGACGTCGGGTTCACGCCTTCCTTATCCCCTTCGTGCGCACCCCACAAAATACCCCATACCAAACAGGATAACCGCGAACGCCGCGACGCTTAAATACTGCCGGAAGTTGAATTGTTGAATGATTTCCCCTAGTGTCGCAGTTATCAGCGCTGTAAATACCACTGCGAGTATTATTGCGAAAATTGCTACTGCGCTCACTATGAATTCGCCCATTTGGTATAAGCGAGAATTCGCCAAATGCCGCTTCTCGTAAATCCGTGGAGGTTCTTGTATTCGCTTACTAGGTTCATCTATTATGTCAAGCGGATCGCTGGTTTCTAACTCATTTCTTGGGGGTTCTTGCGGTCGCTTAGGTTCCTCTATTATGGCTAGTATATCGCTGGCTCCCAACTCATTTGATTGAATTCGTGGAGGCTTTTGCAGTCGCTTGCTACGTTCATCAATTGATTCAAGTATATCGCTGGTTTCTAGTTTATTTAGTTGAATTCTCGGGTGCTCCTGAATTTTCTTATGCTCATCTATAACGCCAAGCATATCGTCAGTTTCTAACTCTTTTATTTTCCGGTCTAACTTTTCTAGATGTGCGTCAATTTGGTCTTTAGTCAATAATTGTGTAAGCATGTGTTCACCCATTGTGCTGCCTTTGCACGCAAGGCTATCCGATTCGCTGAGCTGCAGCATTTGGAGCTATTTCACCGCACTGCGCGCAGGTGCGTCCATCCAATTATGTTAATATTTTTACATTTTCGGGAGTTTCATTGCACCTCAGCATCAGGGCGCTGACGTCGTTAGTAGCTGTGGATAACTTTACAGACTTGTGCCCACAACAGGGCGAAAGTGACGGCCAGAGTGTTCCTTTATGAAGTAGGCATGGGCGGTAGTCCTCGGAAGGGCGGCGCAGCGGGCGAGAGGGAGGCAAAGTTAATCGCTGCCAGTAGTCCCGACCTCGCGCGTGTAGCGCTTCGCTTGTTTGATATCGAGCCAGCTGAACCACGCCATCAACGTGTGCGTGCTGGCACCTTTCTCAGCCGCCCGCGTCGCCGCTGCCTTGCGAATCCCGTGCGAGTTGAGTCCCGGCAAGCCGACTCCCTGGCACCATTCGGCCATCTTGTTGCCGAAGCCTTCAGCCGTGAATGGACGGCCATACTGGGTTACAAGGAACGTCGTCGCACCGACAATGGGCGTTGCTTCAATCACGCTTCGTAGCTCTGGCAACATCGGGATCGTCGTCTCTACCGGGTTCTCGCTGTTGCGCCCTTTGTGCTGCACCCAACTCAGAACGCCGTCGCGAACCATGGGCCAGCCTAACTGCACCACGTCGGATCGGCGCGCGCCGGAGAACATGAGCAGCGCGAGGGCGAGGCGTGGTTTGGTGCCGACCGGGTAGCTGCTTCGAACTTATCCAGGTCCGCGGGCTTCCACAGGGGGAAGCCACCCTTGCGAAGGGGTTTGAGCTTGGGGACATCGCGCGCCGGGTTCGATGAGATACCAAGCTCCGCGTTGGTGGACAGCATTGCCCACCTGAACATCGCGCGCAGGCGCTTCACGCGGTTATTGGCGGCTTCCGGTGTGGCCTTCTTGCGGTCGCGGATGATGCCAAAGCCCTTTTTCAACAGCATCGTTCAAGGCAGGTCATGGTAGCCTTAGTCCCGTTGCGTCTGGTGATGACGCTACTGCAAAAGGCGGCCAGTCCGTTTGCTTCACCGAGTGAATTTTTGGTTCAGGTTTTTCCAAACTGTAATCGCATCGGGGATGGCGGACGCAAGGCCGCTCGTCGGCCATCCGATTGCCGCAAAGACCGCTTCTGAGAATGCAAAGAACTGGGAATTCTCGCCACTAGTCGGCCGCCTGCCGAGGTTGTGCCAGGCCTTGGCAAGGGTTCACCAAGCCGTATTGCCGATGGTTAAGCGGACGTCGACCCACCGCCTGCTCCGGGCAGATGAAGCATATCTTCCAGAGCCTGCGTTAATCCGCGTTCAAGGAGGTTTAGCAGGGCGCGAGTTGTCTCCAGCGGGTTATACGACACGCACAAAATTCGAGCTTCAATCGACACCTCTTCTACATTGCGGCGACGGGTCATTGCCCGAATGGGAGTGCGCGCCGGTAGTCGCTCACCCTGTGGCACAGGATGGTGCTCGAACAGGACGTGTGGTTGCGGTGCAAAGCAGTCACCAGGGAATTGCTCCCTCAACCAACGCGCGCTTAGCGCCGGTCCGATAGAGCGGCCCATGGCGCGCAACCCTCGCCGTGCACCAGGTCCAATCTTCTTCGGAGTGTCTTTCTGCGCCGCCCTAATTGCGTCTAGCGCTTTTTTGAGCGCCTCCCTATCAGTCGGAAGGTCAGGCGAGAGACGTCTAGATTGAATTAGATCGGCGAATGCTTCGACAAAGTTGAAAAGAAACTCTTGCAAGTCTTCCGTAAAAGCCTGGCCGATCTTAAACGTTCTGCAGATTGCTTCAAAATCTTCATCATTCAGTGGTTTGGGTGCCTTGATATCTCTGGCGCGAATTGCGGGACTAACCATCGTGAGCAATCCTTTGCATTTCTGCCTCGCAACACAGCTGCGGTCGTTGGCAATGAGGCTGTGACACGTGCGGCGACATGCTCAGTGGTCGCGCCTGTCCAGATCCGCCGGTGGGCTACCCACGGGAAAGTAGCACTCGTCATCACCGAGTGAGCCTTGACGCCGCCCTCCTCCCGATACGTTTGTTCTTGGGACGATCTCGCGTCCGGCCGTGGGTGTCGGTCGTTTGTGTTGAACTCAGCCCTTTTCGTCATTATTTTCGTCACAATGAAATTCCGACGCCAAGATATGGGCCGCTAGGGCGCCCAAAAGGCCACGCCGCAACCCAAGGCGCTGTGCATACTGTCGCAGCAGCTTCAGACCGAGAAAACGCGGTCGACCACCTATATTTTGCAGCCCTGCTTGCAGGCAACGTGCTTACGAGCGGCGGCACGCAGGATTCGGCGCTCCGATGGCAGCGCTGGCACGGGATACTGACATGTGCGCGTAAGGGACGTCATTCGGGAAGAAATAAGGGCAATCCTGCTTGCGGCGGGACTGCTACGTCCTGAAGACATGCACAAAATCAAGGTACCCGAACGGCCCAGCGGTCGGCCAGCGCATATAGTCATGCGGGAACTCGGGATCACGGCGCCGCGCCGCCGCAAATGAACAAAAAGGCTGTCGGCAGGGAGCGGGGCGCCAGCTTGCAACGAGAAGAGCGGCGTGCGGAGGCATACGGGCACCGATTGCGCCGCAACAATTGCGCCCTGCGTCAGATCATCTGATAGTCTGTTCCCGTCATCGTAGATGGGGGCGCGAGTGGGGCGACGAGAGTTCATGGCACTGGTCGGCGGTGCGGTGCTCGCGGGGCCGCGCCGCGTCTCGGCCCAACCGACCAAACGCAGCTATCGCGTCGGCTGGATAAGCGTCAGCCACGGTTTCTCGGAACCCTACGCCATGGCGTTCGTCCAGCGCCTGGGGGAGTTGGGCTTCGTCGAGGGGCGTAACCTAACCATTGAAAGGCTCCATGCCGACGGAAAGCTCGAAAGATTGCCCGCGTTGGCCACAGAGCTTGCGAAGCTCGAATGTGACGTTTTTTTTGGCAGTGGCCACCGGGCCAATCTTGCGGCGCTGACACAATCCAGTCGCGATACGCCGATCGTTTTCTTGGCTGTAGACTTCGATCCGGTCGCCACCGGGGATGTTGCGAGTTTAGCGCGGCCAGGCGGCCGTCTCACTGGCGTGACCGCGCTCCAGTCGGAGCTGCTGGCCAAATGCGTTGAGTTGCTCAAGGAGTTGTTGCCCAAGGTGGGCAAGGCAGCCGTGTTTACAAACGAACAATCGTCGGTGCAGCTCTTCCTGGTGCAGGGCACGGCCAGGCGGCTAGGTCTCCCACTTCATGTCGTGGATCTCAAGCATCCACAGTTTGACTATGAAGCCGCGTTTGCCGACACCCTGCGTGTCAAGGCCGATGCGCTCCTGGTGCTAGCGTCCGGGCTCGGGGTAACGGCGCGGTACAAGATTCCCGAGCTTGCCCTAAAGGCCCGGTTACCGACCGTGTTCAACCAATCCCAGTGGGCCAAAGCTGGCGGACTGATGTCCTACAGCTTAAACTTCCTCTGGATGTGGCGGCGCGGTGCGGAGATGGTGGCGGCTATCCTTCGCGGCGCCAAGGCCGGCGACATCCCGATGGAACAGCCGACGAAATTCGAATTAGTGATCAACCTGCAAACTGCCAAAGCGCTCGGCCTCGCCGTGCCGCCCTCACTACTGGCTCGCGCAGATGAACTGATCGAGTAGTTCACCTCTGGTCGACCGCTTGGCGCATGGCTCCGCAGCGATCGTGCCTAGGAGATTCCGATGAGACTCAGCACCCAGCGCTTCCTCACCACTCACACCGGTAGCCTGCCCCGACCAGATGATTTAACTGATATGATGCATGCAAAGGAAAGAGGGGTGCCGGTCGATCGCGCTGCACTCGCCGCACGTGTGCGTGAGGCGGTAACCGAGGTGGTGAAAAAGCAGGTAGAGGCCGGCATCGATCTAGTCAGTGACGGCGAGATGTCGAAGCCCAGCTATGCTACCTATATCAAGGATCGGCTCGCCGGCTTTGGCGGAACGGGCAACACCTTCGTCTACCAGGATCTCGCCCAGTTTCCCCGCCTGGAGAAGCGGGTGTTCGGCGACCCCGGGCGCTCGCGGCGCAAGACGCCGGCGTGCAACGCGGCAATCAGCGTGCTCGACGCAGAGGCTGCCCGCACCGACGCCGACAGCCTCAATACGGCGGTCAAGGGCACGCCTGCCGAGGCGTTCATGAGCGCGGCATCGCCGGGTGTCATCTCGCTGTTCTTTCGCAACGACCACTACAAGAACCAGGAGGCCTACCTCTATGCCATCGCCGAGGCCATGCGGCACGAATATGAGACTGTGGCAAAGGGCGGTATCACCCTGCAGATCGATTGTCCGGACCTGGGCATGGGCCGGCATATCCAATACGCAGATCTGAGTCTGCCTGAGTTTCGCAAGCGCGCCAGCATGCACGTGGAAGCGCTGAACCATGCCCTCGCTAACATTCCGGCGGAGCAGCTGCGCATCCACCTGTGCTGGGGCAACTACGAGGGCCCGCACCACTGCGACGTGCCGCTTGCTGAGATCATCGATATTGTCTTCCTCGCGAAGCCGCACGCCATCTCGCTCGAAGCGGCCAATCCACGCCACGCGCACGAATGGCAGCTGTTCGAGCGGGTCAAGTTGCCCGAGGGTAAGGTGTTGATCCCAGGCGTCATCGAATCAAAGTCGAATTTCATCGAGCATCCTGAGCTGATCTCTCAGCGCATCGCCCGCTACGCCAATTTGGTTGGTCGAGAAAACGTGATCGCCGGCAGCGACTGCGGCTACGGTACCTGGGTTGGCCAAGCGGCCGTCGACCCGGACGTGGTGTGGGCGAAGTTCGCCGCCATGGCCGAGGGCGCCCGCATCGCGACGAAGCAATTTTGGAAGTAAGCTACCCATCACTGACCTTGGTTGCGGCGCAGGTCCGGAATTGGGGGGTCAATCGGAAGATCGCCAGGGCTCCTCGCAAGCGTGGTTCTTGGCCGGTCCTGACCCTGGGAAAACGCGGGCGCCGCTACGATTCTCGTGGTGGTTCTGCGGGGATCTACGGCTTGAGCAACTCGCAGGACCAGATGTCGATAGCATTGGAACGTCACCGCGCCTGACCCCTCGCGAGCTTGCCGTCTTGCGCATGGTGTCGATGGGGCACCAGTCCGCAGGCATTGCTCAAGCACTGGGCCTCGGCGAAGAGACGGTCCGCAGTCACCTGGAGCATACGCAGACGAAGCTCGGAGTTCACAATCGAACCCACGCCGCGTGTGATGCTCTGCGTCAGAGCTTGATACCTTGAGGGTTGCCGGCTCGAACGGTCCACTCTGCCGCACCATGAATGCAAGGCGCCACCAAATCCCTCGCTGCGATTTCAGTTCCCCTGTGCCTTTACCGCGCACGAAGACCCGGACGGCGCATCGCTGAAGCGCGGCACTGGCTTGAACTAGAGTATCCGATGCCCGTGCTGGAGGCGGAGGCACTGATAGCCGACGACTTCTTGGCGAGATAATTGGCCTCAGCCCAGTGTTGCGGCAAAGGGAAATGCGCTCCCACGCCGCTCTCGTTCAAGGGGTCGGCGCATCTACGGCGCTCATGAACGATTCAACTGCGCCTCTTGAAATTCTCGCCTCCGCTGCCGAAACTCCTTTCAAAATAGCCCTGTCCACCACCGTGACAAAGACTAGCCTCGGCAGCCGGGCGGTTGGCTCATAAGGGCGGCGTAGACGGCCTTCGCGCATGCGTTTCCGCGCGGGATGTCGGTCCTTTGCTCGCGCTTGCGCTCGCGCTTCGAGGCGGTCGAGCCTGTTGAGAAGGTGTTGATGTCCGCAGGAAGCTGGAATACTTCGAATGGGCAAAGGCGGTGGTTGATGGATTGCCGCAGGTCAGCGTCGAGCTGCTTGGGCTGTTCAAAGCAGCCTATGTGGCGAGGTCAAACTGGTGACGGAATGGTATGCCCGCGGCGATCGGGGCCGAATAGGTTCCTCCAATGATCGAGCGTGAGCGACTTCTCAAGCGATTGAAGAAGAGAGCCAAGCGGGGTATGCGCGGCTGGCCGGTCGCCACCATCGCTTTCTACGGTCCAGATCTCAGCCGTGCCACGAAGGTGGCCGTCGGCATCGTGCCTGCCGAGGACGCCGAGCCGAGCGAGATGCTGGACTGGAGCGTGGAGACCGGCGACGTGCGCAACGACCTTACCGTTGTCAGCGAGATGCTCGCGTTCATCGAGAGCCAGGGCGCCCTCTCGATCATTATGACTGACGGCATCATGGGCTGCCCGCATCAGGAGGGCATCGACTACGAGGGCGAATGGTGTCCGTCTCCCGACTGCGCATTCTGGCACGGGCGCGACCGCTTTACGGGAAAGCTAATCCAATGAAGCCTATCACAGCGAGGCCCGGAAGCTGCTTTTGAAACTCTTACCGGCACCTTGCCAGCCGGATTATGCGAACCCATATGTTTCGAGAAAAACGGAGCGTCCCATGAACGAGAAAGAGGGCGTTCTGCGCATGCAGCCGTCGGGGCGTTGGGCCGTCTGCCGACCTGGTGAAGAGCCGCGCGAGATCGCTTCCGGCGAGCCCTTCCGCGTCGAGGTGGACAGCGCTAAGGAACTGCAGGTGACCCGGATGGAGTTTCGGAACCTCCGCAGAGGTGGCGGCGAATACTTCTCAGTCGACGACTACCCGCTTCGCGATGGCCTGCGCGCTGCAGTTGGCGAGCAAGAATAGCTCGACGCCTCACGCCAATTAGAGCTCGGCTTTTCCCGCTCCAGGAATCAGCGAGCACCCAGCGCGCACCCTATCCCTTCGCTTCCAGCTCCGCTATCCTCCCTCTTCAGCGTAGCAGCGGCCCGAAAGTTTCGGGGGCTTTTGTCGGCGGCCTGGCACTGATGACGCAACGCTGGTTCTGGGTTCTTGCTTTCTTCGTCGCTGGACTGGTCTCCTGCTTTGCCATGCTGGCAAGCATCATCCACTTTCAAATTTTGGGCGCAGCTGGCTTCTTCCTCCTGATGGCAGTCTGCTGGGGGTTCGCGGGAGGAATTGCGGGTGCTGAAAACTAGCTATGCCTTGCCCCCCAGCTCCGCTATCTCGCGTTCGAGCGTGGCGACGTGCTTACGCAATTTGCGCGCAGTGCCCGGTCGCAAGTCCGTCGGGTCTCTGCGAGGCCTTTCTAGCGCCCCGCGTGCTGATCAAGGAAGCGACGGCAGATATCGAAATCCTTGTCATAGCCGGATGGCAGGATGGCCCGTTTGTCTTTGGCAAGCCGCTTCGCGAAAGCGACCATTCGGTTGGTCGGCGGCTTTGGCCGACCTGATGCCGGCCGCATCTGCTCGGGGTAGCCACCCTGCTTGCGCTCACTCATCTGTTGTCGCGAGGCCTTCTTCACTCTGCGCGGCCGGCGGCTCTTGGGTGTCTCCGCATCGGTAGTGGCCGCTGCATGCGCGCCAGAGCGACGCCTGCGCCCCACCTTGGAGCGACCGCGTCTGGTGCGGTGAGGTGCCAGCTGGCACAAGTCGACGGTGGCGCCGTTGTGCTGCCGCAGCACCGTGATCAAACGATCCGCCTCGCCGGCGATTTCGTCGATGATGGCGCGGAAATCCGCCTTGCCTACCACGACATCGTCGAGCCGCATCTCCCAGATTGCCGTGGTCCCGGGATCGACCAGCGCGGGGGCAGCGCAGCGTAGTAGTTCGAACAGCTGCAGGCCGGCCGCCGTCGGCACCACCAGCTTGCCGTCGGCAGCCAGCAGGTTCTGGCGTTTAAGGCCCTTGATGATCTCGGCGCGCGTGGCCGGTGTGCCGATGCCTTTGGCCTCCTTCAGGCGCTCGCGCAGGGCCTCGTCCTTGATGAAGCGCCAGGCGTTCTGCATGGCATCGACCAGCGTGCCTTCGCTGTAGCGCGGGGGCGGCTGGGTCTGCTTCGCCTGCACGCGCGGATCTGTCAAAGTTGCACTCTGGCCGTCGGCGAGCTGAGGTAGCGCCTGCTCGGTCTCAGCCTCATCCTCTTTCTCGCGACCTGATTCGGGCTCGGCAGCACCGAAGGCCGCCTTCCAACCCTGCACCAAGGGGATGAGACCGACCGCGCGGAACTCCGCCGTCGCACCTGACCCCTGCTGCGGGAAGGGCACCTTCATCGTGACCACGGTCTGGCGGTATTCGAAATCGGGCATGACGGCTGCCAGATAGGAGCGGCAGATCAGGGCGAACAGGCGCCTTTCGTCGTCGCTGAGGCGGGCGATGCGCACCTCGAGGTCGTCCATCACATTGACGTTGGGCACGATGGCATGGTGCGACACGCCATCGAGCGCCTTGTCGCAGAAGTGCCCGGACTTGCCCCGGCGGATGACGGGTCGGTCGATCTTGAGATGTGCGAAGCCGCGCAGCCGGGTCATGGCGGCGACGATGGTCGGCACGTCGGCGATCTGGTTCTCGGTGAGATGGCGGGCCTCGGCCCGGGGGTACGTGATGAGCTTTTTGCCCTCGCCATCGTAGAGCTCCTGCGCAATCGCAAGGGTTTTGTCCGCGGTCCAGCCCCAGCGCTGGCCACAGGTCTTCTGCAGCGACGGCAGATCAAACAGGCGCGGCGGGGCCTGCCGGCGATGCTCTACCGACACAGTGAGTGGGCCGGTATGATCGGCGGCGGCCCTGGCGATGGCTTCGGCCACCGCGCGGTCCCGGATGCGGGCCTTGGCCGGCGGGGCATGGCGCATGAGGAAGGTGCCATTCTCGACTTTGGCCGTAGCCACGATCTCGAAATAATCCTCGATCCGGAAATCTCGGATCTCGATCTCGCGCAAGCAGACGATAGCCAGCGTGGGGGTCTTCACGCGGCCGATACCGATGACGCCCCTGACGCCGCTGGCGAGCAACGTCCGCGTCGCCGTGCGGGTCAGCGACAGGTTGAAGATCTGGTCGGCCTGCTGGCGCGCGACGGCGGCCTCATAGAGCGGGCGGAGCTCGCGGTTGGGTTTGAGCTTGTTGAAGGCCTGTCGCAGCGACTTCGCGTCCTGAGCGGTGAAGAGCGCGCGCTGGACGGTGCCGCGATAGCCCAAATGCTCCAGGATTTCCTGGCCGATCAGCTGGCCCTCGCGGTCGCAGTCGGTGGCAAGGATCACCTGATCGCAACGCTTGAGGGCCGCACCAATCGCCTTCAGCTTGGCGGGCTTGTTGCCATCGGTCGCCGGCTTTGTGGGGTAGAGCCCGTCCGGCTTGAGAAGTACGCACGCCCAGTTTTTCCAGGAGGCCTCGACCTCGTGGGGCTCGGCCAATCGCAGCAAGTGACCCTCGGCGGGCAGGATCTGCCCGAACCGGTCGCCGAGCGCCGCACGCAGATCGCGGGCCTGGCTAGTCTTCTCGGTGATGATCAGGATCGACATGGGTGGCAACCTGACCTGAATCCTCTCTTGCTCCAACCGTGGGATGGAAGATATCCAGAACCCGGCGCGGTCCCGGCTTTTCGCCCCGAGCGCCTCGGCCCGCATGACGTTTCCTGCGAGGGGGTGTTTGCGCCAGCGGCCGAAATCTATTCGGGTGGGGCAACGGTCCACGGTCGCGTAGCAAAGCCCGCGCGCACGTTCTACACGTTGAGCTATGCAACCCGACCACGAGCCCGGACTGCCGCCTAGAACGGTCGCCTCCAAAGTTGAGCACGGTCCTCCTTGTGGACGGGCAGAGCACATCCCATATCGTAGTGGCTGGTGTACTCGATTGGAGTATGCCCTCACGATCTGCGGTTGTGCTTGAGCCTTCGGGCGTTTGCCTTTCCCCACATCTGAGGTCCTGGGTCGAGCGTGCGGCCCCTTGTTGGCCGTTTTCTCACGCTCTATCGGGAAAGGACTCCCACATGCGTACCACAGGCACCGTAAGGTTCTTCAACACGGCGAAGGGCTTTGGTTTCATCCAGCCGGAGAGTGGCGACAAGCGGCGACCGGCAGCACTGGCTCGGTTCGCTTGAACGGCCGGCTGCGCCATCCCGTCTTGCTGGACGATGTCACACCCATCGATCATTCAGACTCGCTGGCCGTGAGGAACGAGGCCGAGGAGACTGCGACCGAAATTTCAGAAGACCGTGTCGTTCTCGAGCAGGAGCCAGACGACGGGGATGTCCTCAGCCTTGTTGACCACAATGCGCCGGACACCGCAGATCAATAACATCGACGTTAGCTGACGCCAGATATGCCGTTTCCTCGGTCATGGATCTGACCGTGGAACGAGGCTCGCCGTCGTTCGCCAGCCAGGCCGGGCCGCTCAACGTGCAGTCCGGCAAGGCCTCCCTGGCATTCTCGTCGGTCATTCTGCGATGGGACATCGGGAGGACGCCAGGTCCCATACTGACGCACACACACACAAGTGTGCGGACACGGCGGCGCGCAAGCAATGCGAGGCTGTAGCGATGCAAGTGTGCAAGATCTACGACGGGTCACGACCGGAAGTGGGAATTGCCGAGCTGCGCGGCTGCGTTGAGCTCGCGCAACGATTGCGTGTCAATCTGGAAATTCATGACTTCCGTGACAGCAATGGCATCTCTCGGTGGTACTTGCAATGGATAGAGGTGACCGAACGAAGGAAAGGCTCGGGCACCGCTGTCATGCGCGAACTCATTCACGCGGCCGATCGGCATTCGCGCCAAATCACGTTGAAAGCGGCGAGCCGTCGCGGCGCGCACTGCATTGAAGAGCTCGTTGCCTACTACCAGAGGTTTGGCTTCAAGCGGTTGGGCGGTCCATCGCGTATCCGCGTCATGATGACGAGGTCACCTCGCTCTATCCCAGGCGGCGTCCGGATGCGGCGTGACGGCGCTCTGTGACCGGCTGAACGACTCAACTCGGCGGTACTGCCGGGCGGCGACAAGCCAACTGGCACGCTGCGCGACCGGGCGGTGAAGATCCTGCCGATGCATAGCGCACGCGGCCTGCAGTTCCGCATTGTTCTGCTGCTGTGGACCGATTTGTTGCCCTCGCCTTTCAAGAATCGCGACGACCGCATCGATCGCGGCCTACTCTATGTCGCAGTGACGCGGGCCGAGGACATGCTGGTGATCCTACATTCCGGCAGCTCGTCCTATGTCGAAGAACTCTGCCGCGCGTTGGGAACGGTGCCTCCTTAGCTGGCAAGGGCGCAGCGTCCGATCTATCACGCGCTCGGCGTGCGCAATGCCTGGGTCGATGGGCCCTCAGCTACGGCGCGCAGCGCCTCGATGCCGAGGTTTGGCCGCCAGCGCCGTGTTGGACCCAGGTCAAGTCAGGCCTACAGGCGGCTCGCGCACGAGGCGTGAAGCTCGGCCGGCAACACGGCCAATGCCGGTCCGACAAGAAGGCAAACCGAGTATTGGCCATGCACAAGGAGGGCCTGTCCTACCGACTCATCGGTCGCAATCTAGGGCTCTCCAAGAACACCGTCATGGAGATCGTGAGGCGCGAAGGCGTGTAATCATCCTAGCAGTGTCACGCCATCCAGGAGCTTCGTCGTGTTAGTACGCCAGCCAACCTGCCAGCCATGACAAGCTGCAAAGTTGCATCGTCACGGTGGTCAGAACCAGGCCGCTTTGTCCACAATGTTGCGTAGGGGCTGGCCAAGGGCAAAGCGCCGGCAGTTGTCAAGCAGGATGTCGAGGCGTCGATCATCAAGATAGGGACCGAAGCCTGCCGTGTGCGGTGTGATCAGCACGTTGGGTGCTGTCCAGAGTGGATGGTCGGCGGGCAAGGGCTCAATCTCAAAAACGTCGAGGCCGGCTCCCGCAATCTCTCTGGCGTGCAGCGCGGCCACAAGGTCGGCGAGGCACACGGTCATGCCGCGGCCGATATTTATTAGAAAGGCACTTGGCCTCATGCGACGGAGCCTCTGGCGGTTGATCAGACCTTCGGTGGCCGGAGTATGAGGTACTGTCATGATGAGAAAGTCGGCTCGTGGCAAAAGCTCGTCGAGTTTTTCCGGGGTGTGAAGCTCCTCCACTCCCTGAGGCGGATGGGTGCGCCGAGCATCAACGCCGATAACGCGCATGCCAAACGCATGACACAAACGCGCGACTTCGCCGCCGATGCCACCGACGCCGAGGATCAGGGCGGTGGCTTCAGGGAGGTGCACGACGCCATTGTCCAAGGGCCGAGGCAGATACTCCCGGCGCATCTGTTGGGGCATGTAGTAGTGAAACCCTCGCGCGAACGCGAGCACGAACGCCATGACGTGTGTGCCGATGTGATCGTTGTAGATTTCGCGGAAGTTGGTCACCACCGCCGGATGGGCGACAAGCTCGGGATAGTAGAATCCGGCTGGCGGGGCGGCTTGAGGGGCCTGCAGCCAGCGCAATTGGTGAGCAGCGGCCAACACCTCCGGCGGGACCGTGCCGAAGGCCGCGTCGGCATCGGCAATGTCGCGCATCGCCTCCGATATCGTCTCGGGCTGGCGCACACGCACACCGATCTCATCTTGGGAAATTCGCGCGGCCCACTTTCGCCTCATGGATGTGTGCGGCGGCATCATGACCAAAGTGAAAGCGAAGTTGCTCATCGCGAAAACCTAGTTACGAGTTGACTTGCTCTGGCGGGCAAAAGCATCATTCTGTAATTTCAGGGTAGGTTGATGAATGGGTTCAGCGTGCGTCGCCTGGTCCCATTCGGCAACCTGCAGCGTATCCCTTGGGCCATGCTCGCAATCGCCTTTCCGAGTAGGGCAAACCTTCCAGACTCGCCCGGCGCCGGAGGACACCCTCGGGTCAGCGGCCATCGACGTGATCGCTTACACCAAGATGGCTGCGCGGAGTACTCCAATGTGACCAATTCCTAACGGCCAGTTAAGGGTATCACCGTTCAGGATCGGAAGGTGCGAGGGAAGCTCGAATGAAGATCGTTGAGCGTCTCGCGTCCCTGATGCAGCACCTTCGGCTCGAAGCAGCATGCTTCGCCACACAGATCCCGGGCGACATTGCTGATCTTGCGGCACAGTTCCCCGAGCGGGTCACCGGACTTGTGCTCTGCGTACCGACGCGGCTCGACACTAGGCCGTTTGCCCACGTCGCGCCGCGCCTCCTCATAATCGCGGGGGAAGCGGGTCTGAGCGCCGAGACGAGTCGACACGCGCTCGCCCAGCTTCCGGGCGCGCAGGAACACATTCTTCCGGGCTACAATGCCGAGGGCTGGTCGGACGTCGTCGCCGACCGTAGGACCGAAGTCGTCGGGGCGATGATCAGCTTTTTGCGGAAGTCATGCAGCGGTCCCCCAATCGCCGGCCCGCAGGCAACAAGCGGCACCCATTCGGGGCTAAGTTATCGAGTCGTAGGCCAAGGGCCGCCTTTAGTGCTTCTGCCGTTCCTGCTCGCACCTTCGCAATGGGAACCGGCCTTGGCGGAGCTGGGGCAACACTTCGCGGTGATCCAAGTCGGAGGCCGTCACATCGGTGGCGTGGCGGTACTGGAGGATCGCGCGCGTGCTCCTACGTACCGGGCGATGTTTCGGCACCTGATGGACGTTATGGCGCCCCGGACCGACGGCCGTATCTTGGATGTTGGGTGCGGCTCTGGAGCGCTCGATCGATTGCTCGCCGCGCGGCTCGGCACCGCAGCTCGGATTGATGCTATCGACGTCAATCCGCTTCTGTTGCGGGAAGCAGCCGAATTG
>Ga0075423_10001019_pt1 | contig 23957 bp, 16 predicted proteins | sample SoiMethybrSBSTD2_FD_80114 | JGI IMG/M metagenome (GOLD analysis project Ga0075423, IMG submission 80114) | Bulk soil microbial communities from a Populus tree surrounding site in Tennessee, USA - Soil MetaG P. TD hybrid SBSTD2 | ecosystem: Environmental > Terrestrial > Soil > Tree plantation... | reverse complement strand
CTTCGTACCGCGATCGATCGTGCCCGTACTGAAAGTTCCGATCCTTGGCACCGGCAAGATCGACTACGTGCAGTCGAGTCAGCTTGCCGTGGAGCTCGGTCGCGCGTCCTGAGAGCAGGCCGCCTGAAGGCCGCCTGAAGGCGGCCTCTACTGAGAAGGACTTAGCGGTACAGCTCCGTCATCCAGTTGAGGACGACGTGCAGTTGGTTGCTGCCGGGTGCGTCGTGCGGTACCTGCACGAGGAATCGAGCGTTCCCGCTGACCGCATAATCGGACGCGCGCTGAATCTGAAAGAGCGGTTGTGAAGGACCCGCTTCGAAGAGCGGCCTCGCTTGAACGCTCGCGGCCATCAGCATGCCGTTCGGTGACATGAAGAACAGCTCGCGGCCATCGGCGCGCCATTGGGGACGTGTGCCTCCGTTTGCGGAGATCATCCACTTGCCCTCAGGCGCCGCCGGTCGGCGGGCCGCGTCGAACGACGGGAACGATCGTACGAACACTTCGTCTTTGCCCGTTTCGTCGGAGACGTACGCGATCCACCGGCCGTCTGGCGACAGGTGAGCGTCGGACTCGTTGAACGGCGTCTGCACGATCGGCGACGGGCGCCGGTCGCCCAACAGCGGAAGTGCCCACACGTCGAGATGCGTTCGAGGATCGGTGCCCGTGTAGATCAGTACGCCGCCGTCGCGCGACCAGTCGGTGGGCCGCATGTCGAGCGGAGACTCGATGAGCTGCTCTCTCTTGCCGTCCCCCGCCACGCTCATCGCCGATATCGAAAGCGGCGCGTTTCCTTCGCGCCGCGAGGCAAAGGCCACGCGGCTGCCATCGGGCGACCACACCGGATACACATCGCGATCGCTGCCGAACGTCAGCCGGCTCGTTGCGGATCGTGAGGCATCGATGCGCCAGAGGTTCGAGACGTTCTTCTGGTCGTCGGATCGTGCCGCAACGATGGTGTGGCCATCGGGCGAGATCGCGGCGCCCCGGTAGTCGGCTGGTTCGCCTTCGGCGCCGATCGAGCGTCCGGATCGATCGAACCAGACGAGCTCGGTCAGTTTTGGCTGCACGCGCCGGTAGAGGAGCACCTCCGGTGTTGCGGCGTAATTGGGTCCGGTGGACATCGGCCCGCCGATGTCGTCGGCGCCGGCGATCGTGCGCAGCTCCGGTTCCGGCTCCGATCGGCCGCGCTCGAGCCGCTGCGCGACAAGTGTCCCGTTGTGCGCGAACAGCAGCGCGCCGTTGGCAGGCACGATGGCGACCACACGCGGCGCGAGCAGCGCCCGCGTGCCTCTTTCGAGGTCGAGCACGTAGTTGCCCTTGTTGCGTGGATCGGGCGCATTGGCGAAGAACACAAGACGGTTGCCGGCGAGGAAGTGCGGCCAGACGTGGGCCGTCTCCATCTGCCCGGTCTCGAGCCCGAGCTTGGTGATCTGCTGCGGTGCGCCGCCCGAAGCGGCCACGCGGAAGAGCGGCCCCGCAGCGCCGGGAGCGAAGACGATCTCGTTTCCCAGGCCCCACGCGCCGCCGTGCCCATCGGGCGCATCGGAGACGATCTGCGTGAGACCGTTGCCAAGGTCGACTCGTTTCAGGCGATGGTCGGCGAAGAAGCCGATGTGACGACTATCGGGCGACCAGAACGGATACATCGCACCCTTTGTCGCTGACAACTCCTGCCAGTCGAGCGCTTGCAGTCGACGCAGCCACAAGCCCGTCGAGCCATCGGCCGCTCGCGCCGCAACCACCACGCTCCTTTCATCGGGTGAGACCGCGAATTGCGCTCCCTCGATCGCTTCGGTTCCCTCGGGATACGACAGCGTGAAGCGCACGGTCGTTGCGACCGTGCTCATGGTCTTGGTTCGCGGCTGGACTCTGACGACGAACAGAGCGGTGACGGCCAACAGCAGTGCGACAGCCGGAATCGCGAGCCAGAAATAAAGACGCGCATGCACGCGCTCGTGCGACGCCGCCGTTGGTACGTCTGGGTCCTCCACCTTGATTCCTGCTGATTCCTCCGGGCTGATTCCCCCTGATTCCTGATTCCTGATCCCTGATTCCTGTTCCGTTCCGAGAGCCATCAGACACGCTGGGCATAATCCGAGTGGCGATGCCTGTCCCGAATACTCGGTACCGCAACGTGAACAGCGCGTGGGACCGCTGGTCTCAGTCATCGCAACCCTCCGCTATTCACTACTGAAGCGATGGCTCGCGAAGGTTACAGACGTCGGAGAGCCGCCAACAAGTAGCGAAGCTCGTCGCCGACTTCATCGTGATGTGCGACGGTGTGGGCGATCTCGTCGCGAAGCAGCGCCTTGAAACGTTGGCGCAGCCGATGGATCGTGACCTTGAGCGCGCCTTCGGTGGTGCCGAGTTCATCGGCGAGCATGCGGTAGCTGAGATCGCTGTCTTCGCCGACGAGCAGCCCCTTGAGCCGATCGAACTGCGGTCGCTTGCCGGTACGCTCGGCTTCGGCGTGCAGTTGATCCTGCACGCGGCTCAGCACGGCCATCGCCCACTGACGCTCGAAGATACGTTCAGGCGTGTCATCGTCCCGCGGCTCGATGCTGTAGCGGCCCTCCGCGGTCGGCAGCACATCGTCGAGCGGCAGTGGCCGACGTGCGCCGCCGCGCTTCTGCGCCCGTGCCCAGTCGCGCTCGTTGGCGATGAAGTGCTTGAGTGCGGCGAGCAGGAACGATCGAAAGCGGCCGCGCTCGCGCTGAAAATCGCGAAGGTAGTGTTTCTCGAGCACGCGTGTGAAGAAGCCCTGGGTCAGATCTTCAGCTTCCTCGGGCGCGTGTCCGAGCCGGCGGACGTAGGCGTAGATCGGATACCAGTACGAGCGGCACAGCGTCGAGAGCGCTTCCTCGGCCTGCGGTCCGGTGCCGCTGCGCGCGGCGTGAATCAACGTGATTCGTGTGGTGGGAAACGACGCGCGTCGAGGCTGATCGTGCGGCACCACGCCGCGATTATAGACGCGCGACCCGAATCAACGCGCGGCGACGCGTTCGACGCGGGCGTCGGCGAACCGTTCGCGGAGCCGCGCCAGATCGGCCTGTGCTTCTTCCGCGGATCGATATCCGCCGATGAGCACTCGCACCAGCTGTCCGCGGGGCGGACCGAAATCGACCGTGACCGCGCGCCCTTTGTAGCCGTCGTCCGCCAGTTCTCTGATGAACGCCTGTGCGCCCGCCTGCGTGTTGAACGACGCGACTTGAATCGCGAACGTGTCAAGCGCGCTCGAGACATCTGCCACGTTCCTCGCGGGGCTGCGCGCGGGGATCATCCACCCTGCGGGAACAGCCGGATTGGAGAGTGTCGGCACCGGCCGTCGTGTTGGCGGCGGCGGCAACGAGACCATTGGGGTGTCATCGGCTCTCGATTGCACGTAGAGGAAGACGAGCATCGCACCCAGCGCCACTGCGACCGCGATGCCAACGAGCGTGTCGAGTCTCCACGAACGTGGCGGCGGAGGCTCGATCCGAACCGACATTGGCGAATCGTTTTCGGCGGCGAACTGCGACAGCACGTACGGCTCCGGCTCCACCGATCCCGTTTGGATGGGAGCGACGATTGTCGGAGACGAGGGCGCGCCGGGATCCGACGTCCAATCGGATTGATCGGATATGAACTGATTCAGGCCGACCGTCTCTCGCGCCGCGGTGATCGCTGCACGTGACGAGGGCTCTTCGCGATCGAGCGCGGCATCGTGAACGGCCACGGTGGCGATGTCGGCATCGATGCGATTGACGCGCAGCGCGTACCCGCGCGTGAGCGCGCGATCGCAGATCTTGTTGATCAACCGCGGCGTGCCTCGGGAACCGCGGTGCACGACGGCGATCGCTTCGTCGGTGAACTCGGCGCGGCTGTCGCCGTCGCCGGCGATATTGAGCCGATGGCGCACGTAGCCGGCCACGTCTTCGAGACCGAGCGGCGACAGCTCACATCGCACGGACACGCGTTGATCGACCTGGCGCACCTGCGGCAGCTTGAGGTTGGCGCGCAGCTCGGGCTGTCCGACGAGCACGACCTGCAGCAGCTTCTCGCGCCCTTCGAGATCCGACAGGATGCGGATCTCCTCGAGCAGCGGCAGCGGCAGGTTCTGGGCCTCGTCGACGATCACCACCGCAAACGCCTGCAGCGGCACGAGCGAATCGAGGAACTCGTAGAGCGGATAGCTCAAGTCGGGGCGCGACGCGCCGTTCAGGCTGCCGCGTTTGAGATCGGCGATCGACACCACGCCGAAGTCGACGAGCAGCATCTTCAGCAGGTCTTCACGCGAGACGAACGGATCGGGCACGAAGGCGCTGAACGTCCGGCGATCGAGGTTCTGCAGCACCGAGCGCACCAGCGTCGTCTTGCCGGTGCCGCTATCGCCGGAGAGGACGATGAGCCCTTCTCGGCGGCGGATGCCACTGAGCATGTCGTCGAACGCCGGCCCGTGTGTGGGTGTGCGGAGGAGAAACCTCGGATCGGCCGAGAGGCTGAAAGGCTTTTCCTTCAGGCCGTAATACAACTCGTAGGTGAGCGACGGCGAGAACGGGGTTGCCGGTGGCGCCGCCGACTGCGGATCCGTGGCGAGGTGCCGCAGGATGCGGCCGCCGTCAAAGGGCACCTTCGGGAGTTGCTGGCTCACGGGTGCTCGATGTATCGGTTCCGGATTCTTGGTTCAGGAGTTCACAGGTTTGCGCAACCGCTACCAGCCGTTACAGTCGAATTTGAAGCCGCATTTGAGGCACTTGATGCAGCCCTTCACCTTCGCGAGCTCGTGCGACTCGCCACACTGCGGACAGGTCGTCGCGTCCGCATCAGGCTGATCGGGCCTTTTCTCCGTGTCTTCGACAGCCCTGGCCCCCGCCCCCTTGCCCCCTGGCCCCTTCATCTGGCGAAGATTATCCGCTCACTGCTGAAGAGCATCGCCGTGATTTTAACGAGGAGGATCGCCGCGATGAAGGACACGATACCCGAATTGATGTACGCCGCTACACCGGGATCGCGACCGCCGAGGACGTTGGTCAAGAGCACATACGGGCCGAGCATCGGCACGAAGTACATCCACGCCGACGCGCCGATCGGATAGAGCGCGCCCATGATGCCCGGGATCATCGGAAACAGGATCAGCACGCCCATGTAGGTCTGGGCTTCCTTGAACGAGCGTGCCAGAGTCGCCACGGCTGCCTGCAGTGCCGCGGTGAACAGACACATCGGTCCGATCGCGCCGATGATGCCGCCGAGATGCTCGCGACCGATGCGGAATCGGATGTCCATGTCCTCGAGTGGAAGGAATCGCGGCAGATTCGCGCACAGCATCGTCGTCACAAGTACGCTCACGAACGCCGCCAGCGCCGCGGCGAGCCACTTGCCGCTGACGAAGACGAAGCGCGCCGCCGGATTGACCAGCAGCGGCTCGAGTGATCCGCGCTCGCGTTCGCCGGCCGTGGAATCGGTGGCGATCTGCATGCCGCCGATGAAGCCGGCCATGATGATGAACATCGGAATGAAGTTCAGGATCTGCGCCGCGCGCTGCTGCGCGGTCGAGACCTCCACTTCTTCGACGTCGAGCGGACGCACGCCGACCGGGCTGATGCCGCGCGTGATCAGTCGCAGGCTGCCGATCTCGGCGCTGTACTGAGCGAGCAGTCGCCGCACGCGCTCCGTCGTTGGTCGCGCATCGTTGCGCGAGTTGTCGACCACGATCTTCAGTCGCGCCGGGCGCGATTGCCTGAATCTCTCGCCGAAATCCTTCGGCACGATCACCACGACGTCTTCGGTGCGATCGCGAATCGCCTGCTCGGCATCGTCGGGACCAGCGACGACTTGCACGCCGGCCTGCTGATTCAGCCATTCGACCAGCGTTGGCGCGTTCTCCGTGCCGACGACAGGAATGCGCACGCGCTCGGCCTCGTGCTCGCGGGCGGCGACGCGGTTCATCATGAACCCGATGAGCACCGGTCCGATGGTCATGCTGAACACGATCGACCACAGCGCGCGGCGATCGCGCAGCGAGTCCTTCACTTCTTTCCGCAGGACGATCGCGATCTGACGCAGGCTGCGCCCGGCGGTCATGGCTCTTCTCCCCGCTCGAGGCCGGCCAGCGCCACGAACGCATCTTCGAGGTTGTCCTGGCCGGTCTGGTGGCGCAGCTCGTTGGGCGTGCCGTGCGCGACGACCCGGCCCGACGCGATCACGACGATCGAATCGCACAGCGCCGACACTTCCTGCATGACGTGGCTTGAGAACAGGACGCAGCGTCCCTGATCGCGCAGCTTGCGGACGATGTGCCTGACGGCGCGGGTGCTCATCACGTCGAGTCCGTTGGTCGGCTCATCGAGCAGCACGTTCTGCGGATCGTGGACGAGCGCGCGCGCCAGTGCCACCTTGGTTCGCTCGCCATGCGAGAACCCGCCGGTGCGGCGATCGGCGATCTCGCCCATGTCGAGCATCTCGATCAGCTCGTGGGCGCGCTGCTGCAGCTGAGTGCCGCTGATGCCGTGCAGCTCGCCGAAGTACTCGATGTGCTCGCGCGCGGTGAGGCGCGGATAGAGGCCGAATCCATCGGGAAGCACGCCCAACCGCGTCTGCGCCTCTTGCGGCGAGGCGACGGCGTCGACCGAATCGATCGTGATCTGTCCCCGATCCGGCCTCATCACCGCATAGAGCATGCGCAGCGTTGTGGTCTTGCCTGCACCGTTGGGACCGAGCAGCCCGGTGATCGTGCCGTCGTGCGCCTCGAAGCTGACGGTGTCAACGGCGGTAACCGTCCCGAAGCGCTTGCGAATGCCCTCGACGCGAATCACTGTGGGTCCTCAGCGATCATTTCTTGCCCCACAGCCGCGAGGGCTCTGGCCCGGCCGGCGTCACGAAGAACGGTGGACGATGCACGTCGGCGACACAGCTGGTGTCGAGATCAGCGGACGAGGCGCGCTCGATGAAGGTCTCGATCAGCTTCAGCCCGCATGCGGTGCTGATGACACCGTGCCCAGTGGCGGGCATGATGATGTGCCGCCCGAGACTGAGGTGCTTGACGACCTCTTCTCCCCACGCCGGCGGCGTCACCGGATCGATATCACCCGAGAGCACCAACGCCGGCACATCGGAGACGACCGGATCGTAGAACGTGGGTTCGACCGTGCCCTTCGGCCATCGCTCGCACGCAGCGATCTGCGGACCGAGCAGGTGTGATCCGAACACCGTGTTGATCGTCTCGCGTTCGACGTCGCTGGGTGTGACACGCCCGGCGTCCTCCGTGCACAGCACGGAGAAGCGCATGCCGAGGCTCATGTTGTCGTCGTCGCCTCCGCCACTGAGGCCGAGCGCGAACAGTGCTTGAAAGTCGTTGTGCTCGGCGTCGTCGATCAACGTCGGCACGATCGAGGCGGTGAGTGGGGAATAGAGCGAGCTGAAGAGAATGCTGGCCACGATCCGCGCTTCGATCGTGACGTCTTCGGCGACACCGGTGCGCGGATGCACGACACGCACGCGCGGCGGATGCGTCTCCAGCCGCGTGAGCAGCGAGCGCACGCGGAGACGCAGTCCGGGAAAGGCGCGGTCGCACGACGACGAGGCTTCGCAGTCGCTCAGCAGCTTGTCGAGGGCGCGCTGTGCGTCGCGCGAGGTGAAGAGCGGGAGCCGCATGTCAGTGGGAGCGACGCCGTCGAGCACCATCGATCGCACGTGCTCTTTGTGGCGGCGCAGGTAGACGAGCGCCGCGCGCGTGCCGTACGAGCCGCCGTAGAGATTGAAGGTCTTGTAGCCGAGATGCTCGCGGACATCGTCGAGATCGTCCATCGCGATGTTCGTGGTGTAGAAGCGCACGTCGGCGTCGTAGCCCTTGAGACACGCATCGAGCCGCGCGAGCGCCGCCTCGTCCGGTTCCGTGACATCGGCCAGCGTATTGGAGACCGACGTGCAATTCAGCGGATGCGACTTGCCCGTGCCGCGCTGATCGACGAGAACGATGTCGCGCGTGCGTTGCACTTTGCGAAACACGTCGCGGATTTGTCTGGCGAGCTGGGCTGCACCTTGGCCCGGACCGCCGGCAAGGAAGACGAGGGGGTCAGGCGACTCTGGCCGGACGGCAGGCAGCACCGTGATCCACAACGGGATTTGTCGGCCCTGCTTGGTGTCCCGATTCTCGAAAACGGACAGTGTCCCGCAATAGGCGTCGATCGGTCCTTCGCTGCTCGAGCATGGATGCAGACGGTCGAGCGGACCTGGGGCCGGCGCGCTGGCGCACGCGATTGCGCTCGAGATCGCCAGCACTGTGAGCAGCACCAGCTGCAGCGACGCGGTTGTCGGCCGCGCAGCAAACCGCGGCTCTCGATCTTTCGTCCAATCTATGCGCACGGCGGATGCGTTTCTCTCGTAAAATCTCACAGCAGCGGGTAAGGCCCAGAACCGGCGCGTGCAGGCGTAAGGAAAAGCGGGGCGACCCATGAAGGATGCCGAACAATCCAGTCTCGCCTCCGAGGCGTACACCGTAGTACGCCAGAGGATTCTGCGAGGCGAAATCATGCTGGGACAAGTGATCTCGCGGCGCAAGCTTGCCGCAGAACTCAGCATGAGTTTTCTGCCCGTGTCGGAGGCGTTGCTGCGGCTCGAGATCGAAGGACTGCTCGAGAGCAGGCCGCGTGCGGGCACGCGTGTACGCATTCCTTCACCTGAGGACGTCAAGGGCCACTACGTCGTGCGCGAAGCGCTCGAAGTCCAGGCCGCGATGCGCTTCGCCACGTTCGCGACGCCGGGCGAGCGATCGGAGTTGAAGAAGCTCGCCGTTCGCGTCGACGCGCTGTCGACGGGCAACGATCGTCCGCTGTATCAATCGGTTCATCAGAAATTGCACGCGCGCATCGCGCAGTGCGCGCGATGCCCGGCCCTGCTCGATGCCATCGAGAAGACGCACGCGTTGGCCTCGATCTGGTTCTGTGTCATGCGCACACCCAAAGCCGGTGATTCGCCGACGCGACATCAGGAGCTCGCTGACGCGCTGTGCAGCGGCGATCCGGCGCGCGCCGCCGACGAGGTCCGCCGTCATCTCGAGTTCGGAATGGAGCACGCCATGGAAGTGCTTCAGCCCTATTTCAAGCTACGGAAGGCAACCGGTCGTACCTTCTATCGGAGCGACCGCCGTCTTCGTCAGGGGCCGCTAGACCTCTCTCAACTCAACTGAACTGAACGATCTTCTTATTTGGCGGGCGTTTGCCTCGACGCCGGACCATTGACACCGTGCGCATCCCCCGGCGACAATGATCGCCCGAACTGTGTAACGCAGTCGTTCCTGTGGTCTACCGTGGGGAATTTTTGGGTCTGTAATCGGCTGAATAGATCCCGCAGTATTTAGCTGTAACCGTTGAACACCGGACACCCGCACGCCGGGTACGTCGCCTGGAGGAATGTTTCGATGCGAACCAAGCTTGCTGTTCTCGTTGCCGGGATCGCGCTGCTGACAGGCACGCGAACCATCATGGCGCATCACTCGTTTTCGGCCGAGTTTGACGCCAACAAGCCGTTCAAGATGACCGGCACGGTGACCAAGGTCGAGTGGATGAACCCGCACACGTTCTTCTACATCGACGTGAAGGACGAGAAGACCAACAAGGTCACCAACTGGGCAATGGAGATGGGCAGCCCGAACGGTCTGATGCGCGCCGGTTGGACTCGCAACACGATGAAGATCGGCGACAAGGTCACCGTCGAAGGCAGTCTCGCCAAGGACGGCAGCCCGACTGGCAACGCGCGCGCGGTGACGATGGCCGAGAGCGGTCAGCGTCTGTTCGCGGCGTCGAGCCAGGGCAACACCCAGTAAGGAGCGTTCCTTGAAATCGAGTCTTCGTACCGCGCTCGTGAGCGCGACGGCGGCCGTAGTGTTTGCATCGAGCGTCTGGGTGCTCGGTGCGCAAGAACAAGGCAACGGCGCACAGGGCGGCGCAGCAGCCGCCGGCCGCGGTCAGGGCGGCGGACGAGGACGCGGTCGTCAGGCGGGGCCGGCGCTTCCGACGCCGCGTCTCGCTGATGGCACCGTCAACTTCGGCCGCGTGCCCGGCGAGAAGGGCGTGTGGAACACGCCCTACATCACCAACATGGGCATGCAGCTCGTCGGCGACGACGGCCAGCCCCTGCCCGAGATCGCGCAGGCGCGGCAACAGGCCGCTGCGGCGCGAGGCGCAGGTGGTGGCGGTGGCGGTCGCGCGGCCGGTGGCGGCGGCGGTGGCCGCGGCGGATCGAAGTCGGAACCCTGGATGCCGTGGATGCCGTGGTCCGCGGCGATGTACGACTACAACTCCAAGAACGAATCCAAATACGATCCCGAAGGCTACTGTCTCCCGCCGGGCGGTCCGCGCATGATGGCGACGCCGTACCAGATGGAGATCATCCAGATGCCGGAGCACAACCGCGTCGTGATGATCTTCGAGGGCGCGACGCACGTCTGGCGCGAGATCTACATGGACGGCCGCAAGTTCCCCGAAGGCGATCAGCTGAACCCCACCTATCTCGGTTATTCCATCGGCCGCTGGGAAGGGAAGGACACGCTCGTCGTCGAGAACACCGGGTTCAACGAGAACTCGTGGCTCGATTACTTCGGCCATCCGCACACCGACAAGATGTTCGTCACCGAGCGATGGACGCGTCCGAGCAAGCAGACGCTGCACTATCAGGCGACCGTCAACGATCCCGGCGCGTACACCAAGCCGTTCACGATCGCGTGGGACATTCCGTGGCGCGACGGTGGCGAGTTGCCCGAGTACATCTGCCAGGAGAACAACCGCTACTTGAATCGTCTGGAAGATGATTTCGGTCAGCCCATCTTCGGTCCTCGTCTCCAGCCCGGCGTGAAGCCGACGGGCGGCACACGGTAGGAGAGGATCGATGTACTCCCGCATGCGTCTCGTGCTCGCGATGACGATCGCACTCGCGATCCCCTCGATGGCGGGCGCGCAGTTCGGACATCCGATGAAGGGACAGTGGAGCGGCGAGTGGGGTCCGAAGAACAACCCCAATCGACTGCTCCTCAATCTCGATTGGGACGGCAAAGAGATCACGGGTGTGATCAACCCGGGTGAGAATCAGGCGATCGTCAAGTCGGTGACCTTCGACTACACGAATCCAACCGCGTGGGGCGTGAAGATCACGGCCGAGGGCAAGGATGCCGCGGGCAAACCCGTGGCGATCTCGGTCGACGGCAAGCTCGAAAACCTCGGCGCCTACACCAAGCTCTTTCACGGCACCTGGATCGAGGGTGCGAAAAAGGGCGATTTTACGGTCACCCGCAACTAGAGCAGGCGGGTCTATAGAACCGCCTCTACTTCCACCCAAATCGGTACCGCCGGGTCTGCAGAACAAGACCCGGCCTCCGAGCGATTGACACACTACACGTATCCCGATTCCAATATTTAGGCCCGTTCAGACGCCTCATTTGCGGGTGCATGAGGCCGACGTGCGGGACGGCTGTTAGCGGCGGTCGTTCGTGTCCGAAGGCAATCGTGAGCGCGGGGGCGTTATTCGAGCGAACTCATTGGAGGAAGGTTAATGCGTCGACTCATAGGGATCGTGCATGTCGTCGCGCTGGCGGTACTGTTGCCGACCATCGCGTACGCACAGGCGTCGATCACGGGTACGGTCAAGGACTCATCCGGCGCGGTGCTTCCTGGCGTGACAGTGGAAGCGTCCAGTCCGGCGCTCATCGAAAAGGTCCGCACCGTCGTCAGCGACGGCAGCGGACAGTACCGCATCGTCGATCTGCGGCCGGGCACATACACGGTGACATTCACACTCACCGGTTTTAATACCTTCAAACGCGATGGCGTCGAGTTGAGCGGAGCGCTCACGGCCACGATCAATGCGGACTTGAAAGTCGGCGCGCTCGAGGAAACCGTCACCGTCAGCGGCGAGAGTCCGATCGTCGATACGCAGAGCACGCGACGCCAGACGGTGATCAGCGGCGATGTGATGAAGGATCTGCCCGCGGCTCGGTCGTATGCGGGTGTGATGATGCTGATCCCCTCGACGATCACGCAGGCAGGTGCCAACCTCGATATTCAGGTCACGCCTGGCATGCTGGTGTTCGGGGGCGCCGGCGGCCGCAACAACGAGGCGCGCATTCAAGTTGATGGTCTCAACACCGGCGCGGCGTTCAACGGCGCCGGCGTCTCGAGCTACATGGTCGACATCAGCAACGCCCAGGAGATCGCGACGACGACCTCCGGTGGTCTTGGTGAAGCCGAAGTCGGCGGCCCGTCGTTCAGCATCGTGCCGAAGACCGGCGGCAACAGCTTCAAAGGCAGCTTCTATCAGTCGAACGTCACCAAGGACATGGTCGGCGACAACTACAGCGCCGATCTGCAGGCCAGAGGGCTGACGACACCCGGCAAGCTGTTCAAACTGTGGGATTCGAATGTCGGGATCGGTGGACCGATCTCCAAGGACAAGATGTGGTTCTTCTTCCAGTTCCGCGACCAGGGCAGCCACCGGACGATCCCCGGCATGTTCGCAAACGCGAACATGGGCGACCCGTCGAAGTGGAACTACGTTGCCGACAAGACACGGCCTGCGGTTGCAGCCGGTAGCTGGCGCAACGCTTCGCTGCGTCTCACGGCGCAACCGACGCCCAGGAACAAGTTCAGCGTGTTCTGGGATCAGCAGCGGCCCTGTCAGGGCGCAGGCGTGCTCGGGTCCGACGCTGGCTGTCGCCACTCGGGCGACAACGAGATCATCTGCGGCGCAGCAGGTGCATCGAACCCGCCGTGCAGTCCGACGGCCGCGCCTGAGAACGGAACGTATCTCAGTGGCTATGGACAGCGCGTGCAGCAGGCGACGTGGACGTCGCCGCTGACGAACAAGCTTCTGCTGGAGGCGGGCTTCGGCACCTACTGGAGTCAGTGGGGCGGCACACCGGCGCCAGGCAGCAACTTCACCCAGCTGGTTGGCATGACGGAGCAGTGCACCGCCGGATGTCCGACCAACGGCAGCATCGCGAATCTGGCGTATCGTTCCGGCACCTACCGACAGAACTTCCAGGGCACGCTCGGTTGGCGCGGATCCGCGTCGTATGTGACCGGCTCGCACAACATGAAGTTCGGGTACCAGGGCGGTCACCTGATCGACAACCAATTCACGTACACCAACGATCAGTTCCTGACCTTCCAGGTGAACAACCTCATCGCCAATCGCATCACCGAAACGATCAACCAGATCCCGTTGAAGCAGCGCGTGCGATACGCGTCGTTCTACGGTCAGGAGTCGTACACGTTCGGACGGATGACGCTGCAGGGCGCGCTGCGGTACGACCGCGCGTGGAGCTACTTCCCGGAGGTGACGCTGAGTCCAACCCGCTTCCTGCCGACGGCAATCCATTACGACGAGACGGCTGGCGTGACCGGTTACAACGACATCACGCCGCGCGCCGGTCTGGCCTGGGATCTGTTCGGGACTGGAAAGACGTCGGTGAAGCTCAACGTCGGAAAGTACCTGCAGGCTGCGCAGAACGGTCTGGCGTACGCCGCGCTGAGACCGAGCGGCCGGCTCACCACGACCGTCACGCGCAACTGGACCGACACCGACGGCGACTTCGTCCCCGACTGCGACCTGTCGAATCCGCAACCCAACAACGGCGGCGATTCGTGCGGCGTGATCAGCGATCTCGCGTTTGGCAGCGAGAAGTTCACGAGCGATCTCGATCCGCAGTTGCGCAGCGGCTGGGGCGTGCGCCCGGGCGACTGGCAAGTCGGGGCGTCGATTCAGCAGCAGCTGATGCCGCGCGTGTCCGCGGAGATCGGCTACACCCGCCGGTGGCTGACGAACTTCACGTGGGACAACAACGTGCTGCAGGCGAGCAACCAATACGACGCCTTCAGCATCACCGCGCCCAGCGACACGCGCCTGCCAGACGAGGCGCGCGGCCGGACGATTGACGGTCTCTACAATGTGCAATCGAGCGTGGCAGGTGCGGTGAACAACGTCACCATGCTCGCGAGCAAAGCCGGCGGCGACTACACGCAGGTCTACAACGGCATCCTGCTCAACGTGAGCGCGCGGCCGCGGAACGGCCTGACGTTCCAGGGTGGTTTCAACACCGGCACGACGACCACGAACTACTGCGACGTGCGTGCGGCCGCGCCTGAATACACGGTCCTCGGAGCGCAGTCGCCGACCAACCCGTGGTGCAACACCGGCACGGGCTGGGTGACGCGCTACACCGGTCTCGGCTCCTACACGCTGCCGAAGGTCGACGTGCTGGTCTCAGGCACGTTCCGCAGTGACAAGGGCTCACCGCTCGCGGCGAACATGGTGTTCACCAGCGGTCAGACAACGCTCGGCCGTGCGTTCAACAACGCGCCGAACGTCACCGTCAACCTCGTCGAGCCGGGCACGCTCTATGGCGATCGCGTCAACGAGGTCGACGTGCGGTTTGCCAAGATCCTGCGGTTCGGGCGTACGCGTACCAACGTCGGGTTCGATGTCTACAACATCCTGAACTCGGCGCCGATCCTCACCTACAACCAAGCGTTCAATCCGGTGATCAACACGGTGAACCCATCGGCGAACTGGCTGTCGCCGCAGTCGACACTGCAGCCGCGCTTCTTGAAGTTCAGCGCGCAGATCGACTTCTAACGCTGTAGGGGCGAGGGGAAGGGGCAAGGGGGCCCGCGCCCCTCGCCCCCCTTCCCTCGCCCCTATACAATCGTCGCGCATGGTCATCGACTGTCACGGTCACTACACGACTGCGCCGAAAGAGCTCCAGACATTTCGTGATGCCCAGATCGCGGCGTTGAAAGATCCGACCGTCGCGGTGCCCTCGGGGCCAATCACTGTGTCCGACGATCAGCTGCGCGAGAGCGTGAGGCCGCAGTTGAACTTTCAGCGCGATCGCGGCACCGACGTCACGATCTTCTCGCCGCGCGCTTCGGCAATGGCGCATCACATCGGCGACGCCAAGACCAGCCTCGAGTGGTCGCGCCGCTGCAACGATCTCATTCACCGCGTCGTCACGCTGTTTCCCGACAACTTCGTTGGCGTGTGCCAGCTGCCGCAGACGCCCAGCGAGCCGCTGGCCAACTGCATCGACGAGCTGAAGCGCTGCGTCAACGACTTCGGCTTCATCGGCTGCAACCTGAATCCCGATCCGTCGGGTGGACGATGGACGGCGCCGCCGCTGACCGATCGCTACTGGTATCCGTTCTACGAAGCGATGGTCGACCTCGACGTGCCGGCGATGGTGCACGTCAGCGCGTCGTGCAATCCCAACTTTCATGCGACCGGCGCGCATTACCTCAACGCCGATACGACGGCGTTCATGCAGTTCATCCAGGCCGATCTGTTCAAGGACTTTCCGACGCTGCGCATGATCATCCCGCACGGCGGCGGCGCGGTGCCGTATCACTGGGGGCGCTACCGCGGCCTGGCGCAGGACATGAAGCGGCCGCTGCTCGCCGATCTGATTCGCCACAACGTGTTCTTCGACACCTGCGTCTATCACCAGGCGGGCATCGATCTGCTGCTCAAGATCGTGCCGGCCGACAACGTCCTGTTTGGATCGGAGATGGTGGGCGCGGTGCGTGGAATCGATCCGGAGACGGGGCAGTTCTACGACGATACGAAGCGATATGTCGACGCCGCGTCGATCTCGAGCGAGGCGCGCGCGAAGATCTTCGAAGGCAACGCGCGGAAGGTGTATCCGCGAATCAATAGGCGCGTCCCGGCGTAAGTGGAAAAGTGGAAGAAGTGGAAAAAGTCGAAGTGAACAGAAGCGCGGAGGTCGGAAAGTACGCAAGGCTTTCCACGCAGCACGAATCCACCTATCGACTTGCTCACTTCTCGACTTTCACTTTTTCCACTTCTTCCACTTTTCCACTTCTTCCACTTGCATGCGTCCATCTATGAAGCCGACCATCGTCAAAAACATCCTTCGCGCCGAGGCGAGTGTCATCGACACGCTCGGCAAGCTCGGCGTGGCCACGGTGCACGAGGCACAAGGCCGCTCGGGACTGCTGCGTCCCTACATGCGGCCGATCTATCAGGCGGCGCGCGTGGCCGGCAGCGCGATCACGATCTCCTGTCAGGCTGGCGACAACCTGATGATTCACGCGGCGATCGAAGTGTGCCGCCCCGGCGATGTGCTCGTCGTGACGACGACGTCGGAGTCGACCGATGGGATGTTTGGCGAGCTGCTTGCGGTATCGGCGCGCGCGCACGGCGTGGTCGGGCTGCTCATCGACGCCGGTGTTCGCGACGTGGCGGATTTGACGACGATGGAGTTCCCGGTGTGGTCGAAGGCGATCTCGGCGCAGGGTACGGTCAAGGCGACAGCCGGTTCGGTGAACGTGCCAGTGGTCTGCGCAGGGGCCGCGATTGCGCCTGGCGATGTGATCGTCGGCGACATCGATGGCGTCGTCGTCGTCCCGCGCCAGGCCGCGAGCGAGGTTGCACGTCTTGGCACCGAGCGGGTCGCGAAGGAAGAGAAGTCGCGGGAACGCCTGCGCCGGGGCGAGCTCGGTCTCGATTTCTATGGTCTGAGGGCCAAGCTCACGGAACTGGGTGTGAAGATTGTCGAGGAGGGGTAAAGGCGGGCGCCGGGTCTCAAGACCCGGCCTACACGATTGGGGTCCGAAAGACCGCGAGTTGCCCCCGTCCCGGAATCGTGCAATACCGGGATATCAGCCCGCTTTCACTGCTATATCTCATTGACTTTCGCCTAGCGCAGGCGTAGTCTCCGCCACGTAACCTTAGCGATTTCGGAGCGAAATTCTTCAAACCCCGTTGGTCGGGATTCCTGTCGGCGGTGTCAGAGTTCCCCAATTTTTTGCTGAGTTTGTGCGGGGCTGTCGTTCGGTCGGTCTTCATCTCGTTGGGAACTGGTCGAGGGTGCTGGGCCGCGTGCTGGCGTGTCGCTGTAGGAGGGCTGCCATGCTCAAGCTGGGATCGCTGATTCGATGCGTGCAGGTGATCGTGGTTCTCAGTCTCGGTCTGATCCTGCCCACGATGGCCTCGGCCCAGTCGGCGATTGCCGGTGTTGTGAAGGATTCGTCGGGCGCCGTTTTGCCTGGCGTGACCGTCGAAGCGGCGAGCGATGTGTTGATCGAGAAGACACGCACGGCGCTGACCGACAACGCGGGCTTGTACCGGATAGAAGGTCTCAGAGGCGGGTTGTACACGGTGACCTTCACGCTGGCCGGGTTCAACACGTTCAAGCGTGAAGACCTCGAGCTCGCCACCGACTTCGTTGCGACCGTCAACGCCGAGATGCGCGTCGGGTCGCTCCAGGAAACGATCACGGTCACCGGTGAGAGCCCGATCGTCGACGTGCAGAGCGCCAAGCGACAGCGGACCCTCGACAGCGCCTTGATCCAGGCGATCCCGAGCGCGCGCGCCTACAACGGCATCGTGCGCCTGATTCCCTCGATGACCGGCGGGGGCAACGACGTTGTGCTCAGCCCCGGCATGATCGTGTTCGGCAGCCGCGGCGGCCGCGCCAACGAAGGACGCGTGCAGGTGGACGGCCTCAACACCGGCGCCTCGCTGAATGGCGGCGGCGTGTCCGGCTACCGCCAGGATCTCGAGAACGCCGCCGAAGTGTCGATCAGCACCTCGGGCGGCATGGGCGAGACCGAGGTCGGCGGGATCGCGATGAACATCATCCCGCGCACAGGCGGCAACAACTACGCCGGCCACCTCTTTGCCACCGGCTTCAACGACGCGCTGCAGTCGAGCAACTACACCGATCGCATCATCAAGTCGGGCCTCGCTGCGCCCAACTCGGTCAACTACAACTACGACGTCAGCGTGTCGAGCGGCGGCCCGGTCGTGCGTGATCGTCTCTGGTATTTCTCGCAGGTCTACTACCGCGGCTCAGGCAGCGACATCTCGATGTTCCAGAACCTGAACGCGGGCGACGTCACGAAGTGGCTCTACGTCGCCGACCGCACACATCAGGCCAAGAGCGATGGCCGCGGACCGCTGCAGCCGAACCTGCGCCTCACATTCCAGGTGAATCAGCGCCAGAAGCTGAATCTCTTCTGGGACGAGCAGATCAGCAACAACAGCATCGGCCAGGGCTCGTCGACGAGCGCACCCGAAACCGGCGGCTACAATCACGGGTTCCAGCGCGTGCAGCAGGTGAAGTGGACCGCCACGCAGACGAACAAGCTGCTCCTCGAAGCCGGCCTCGGCACGTATCTCTCGAACTGGAACACGCGCGAGCGTCCGGGCAACGATCGCCGGCTCATTCAGGTGACGGAGCAGTGTCCGGCGGCGACGGGATGCGCCCTCAACGGCAACATCCCCAACCTCGTGTATCGGGGTCAGGGGACGTGGAGCGCCGACTGGATCGGGGCGCATACGTGGAACTCGGCGGCCTCGTACATCACGGGCTCGCACAACATGAAGTTCGGGTATCAGGGCGCGTTCCACGTCGACAACCGCTCGCCCGGTGGACCCGACATCTCGTATCGCGTGCAGAACGGCTCGCCAAATCAGCTGACCGAACGGATTCGCGAATTCCGCAGCTCGTCGCGCGTCCGCTACAACGCCCTCTACGCGCAGGATCAATGGACACACGCGCGCATGTCGCTCTCGGGTGGAGTGCGCTATGACCACTCGTGGAGCTACTACCCCGAGCAGAGCATCGGCGGCGTCCGGTTCCTGCAGGCGATCACGACGTTCGCCGATTCGAAAGGCGTTGAGGGATACAACGACATCACGCCGCGTCTCGGCGCGGTGTACGACGTGTTCGGCACCGGCAAGACCGCGCTGAAATTCAACGCCGGGCGCTACCTCGAAGCGGCCGTGAACGACAACGGCAACTACTCGCGCCTGCTGCCGGCCTCGCGCGTGCCGCAGACCGTGACCAGGAACTGGACCGATCGCAACAACGACTACGTACCCGACTGCGATCTGCTCAATCCTCTCAACCAGACGACCACCGTCGATCTCTGCGGACAGATCAGCGATCTCAACTTCGGCAAGAGCACGCCGACCGTGTCCTTCGATCCAAAGGTGATGAAGGGCTGGGGCGTGCGGCCGGCCGACTGGCAGATCGGCGTCACGATGCAGCACGAGGTGCTGCCACGGATCTCGCTCGAGGTCGGATACGCACGACGCTGGCTGCAGAACTTCACGGTCACCGACAATCTGCTGCAGTCGGCCTCTGACTTTGCGCCCTTCACCGTCGTCGCGCCGCTCGATGCGCGGTTGCCGGGTGGCGGCGGCTACAGCGTCAGCGGTCTGTTCAATGCGAACCAGGACGTGGCGTCGCTGCGCAACGACTACAACACCTACGCGCCGAATTACGGCAAGCAGTACTCGATCTACAACGGTCTCGAGACGAGCGTGAGCGGCAGGCTTCGCAGCGGGCTGCAGTTCCAGGTTGGCAGCAGCACGGGCCAGACCGTGACAGACAACTGTGAGATCCGCGCGCAGGTTCCTGAGATCGCCGCCGTCAATCCGTACTGTCACGTCGCGCCAGGCATCTCGACGAGAGCCACCGCGGCGGCGTCCTACATCGTCCCGAAGTTCGATGTGCTGCTCAGTGGAACGTTCCAGAGCAGCCCGGGCTCCGCGCTGCAGGCGATGGTCGCGTTCACCAACGCGCAGATCGTCTGGGGCGCCGGCGTACCCGCGGGCCGCGTGCTGTCGAACCAGGCGGCCAACGTGACGGTGAACGTGCTCGGGCCCGATCAGCTGTTCGGCGAGCGGGTGAATCAAGTGGACTTCCGTGTCGGGAAGATTCTGCGGTTCGGACGCCAGCGGGTGAATCTGTCGCTCGACATGTTCAACCTGCTGAACCCGGACACGATCCTCGGCTACAACCAGACCTATACCGCGACGAACTGGTTGAACCCGACATCGGTGATGACGGCGCGCACGGTGAAGATCACCGGGCAGTTCGATTTCTAGGAATCAGGGGTCAGGAATCTGGAATCAGGTAGGGCGCACGAAGAAGGAATTAGCAAGCAGGAAGCAGGTGAGAAGCTCGGCAACAGGAAATACTGAATGCGACCGAAGAACAAAACAGCGTTTCGACTCGAATCCCTCAGGACGGCGTTCTGGACCGGCGGAAACGGTTGCGGGGACACCTTCTCTCAAAGGAGTTTCAGCCCCATGCGTGCACTGAAAGTCTTAGTTCTCCTCGCGATAGCGATCGCACTGCCATCGCTGGCCCTCGCACAGACGAAGGCCTCTCTCAGCGGCATCGTCCGCGACACATCGGGCGCGATTCTGCCTGGTGTCACCGTCGAAGCCTCGAGCCCCGCGCTCATTGAGAAAGTTCGCACGGCGGTGTCCGATGGAACGGGTCAGTACCGCATCATCGATCTCGATCCCGGAACGTACCAGGTGACGTTCGCGCTCCCTGGATTCACCAAAGTCGTGCGCGAAGGCGTCCAGATAGCCGGGTCGGCCGTCTTCACGATCAACGCGGACATGCGGGTCGGCGCGCTGGAAGAAACGATCACGGTGACTGGCGAAACGCCAGTCGTCGACGTCCAGAGCGTGCGTCGTGAAACCGTGCTCGCCCAGGACGTCATCGCCACGATCCCGGCGGCGCGCACGGTCGGCTCGCTGCTCAATGCGACGCCGGGCCTGACCGTTGACAACAACGGCCTGAACCCGACTCCGACGATGACGTTCTTCAGCGCGCGCGGCGGCCAGACCAACGAAGGCCGCATGACGGTGAACGGCTTGACGGTGGCGGCGGCCTTCAACGGCGGCGGCGTATCCTCCTACATCCTCGACACCGTGAACTCCGATGAGGTGTCGGTGACGGTATCGGGCGGCATGGGCGAATCGGACGTGGGCGGTCCGGTCATGAATCTCGTCCCCCGCGCGGGCGGCAACAGCTTCCGCGGGCAAGGGTTCTATAGCAACGCAGGGGACTGGTCGCGCGGCGACAACATCACGGACGAACTGCGCGCGAAAGGCATCACCGCGACCCCCGGCATCATCAAGGCCTACGACTCGAGCGTGTCGTACGGAGGACCGATCAAGCGCGACCGCCTGTGGTTCTTCGGCAGCATCCGTCAGCTGAATACCGAGACCGCAGTGGAGGGGATCGTCGCCAATGCGAACGCCGGCAACCTCTCGCGCTGGGACTGGGTCAGAGATGCCAGTCTTCCGGCTCGGCAGACGCAGGGCCGCAAGATGTACATCGGCCGCGCGACGGCGCAGGTGACTGCCAAGAACCGGGTCAGCTTCTCGCACGAGTACCAGTCGCGCTGCGAGGGTGCACCGCTAAAGAGGGAGACTGACAACGGTTGCCACACGCGTGGCTCCAGCTGGATCGCCTCTGCGGGTGTGACGACGTCGCCGGAAGCGGCGACCTCCTATATCGATTTCCCGTATTACCTGACGCAGGTCCTGTGGACGGCGCCGATCACCAACAAGATCCTGTTCGAGGCGGGGTACAGCCGTCTGTCGTACGATCACGCAGGTGGCCCGGGACAACTGCCGCCGGATGGGATTTTCAACATCGGCGTGACGGAGCAGTCGGCGACTGCCAACCCGGCGGTGGGCTACACCTCGCCCGTGCCGCGCGCGAACTACGTCTACCACGCCCTGTCGCAGTACCAGGACAACTGGAGCAACCCGAACCACTGGCGGGCGTCGGCGTCCTACGTGACCGGCTCGCACAACATAAAGGTCGGGTACCAGGGCTCGCTCTTGATCAACGAGACCACGCGCGTGCGCAACCCGACGCTGCTCGCGTACCGCTTCAATCAGGGCTCGCCCAACCAGGTCAGCGTGGCGATCCCGAACTGGCAGACGGCAGACACGACGTCGACGGCGGCGCTCTTCGCGCAGGACTCCTGGACGCGCGGGCGGATGACGTTGCAGGGCGCGCTGCGCTGGGACCGCGCCTCGAGCTGGAGCCCGGGCGGTAAGAACGGGGCCCCGGGTTCGTCGCCGCTCAACGCCGCCCCGATCCAGTTCGACAAGCTGATGAGCGTCGATGCCTACAACGACATCACGCCGCGCTTCGGCGCTGCGTACGACTTGTTCGGCAACGGCAAGACGGCCATCAAGTTCAACATGGGCCACTACCTCGACGCCGCCACCAACGACAGCGCGTACACGCGCAACAACCCGGCGAACCGCATCGTCAGCACGTACGATCGCGGCTGGACCGACACCGACAACGACAAGGTGGTGGACTGTAACCTGCTGATCCTGACGCTCAACGATGAGTGCGCTGCGTTGACCGGCAACAACCTGAACTTCGGCAACGTGAACACGGGTGCGACTCGTGTGAACGCCGACACGTTGCACGGCTGGGGCGTGCGCGAGAACGACTGGCAGTGGGGCGTCACGGTGCAGCAGGAAATCCGGCCGCGGGTGTCGCTGGAGGTCGGTTACGCCCGCCGCTGGTTCAGGGGCGTGACGGTGACCGACAACACGAACCGGTCGCCAGACCAGTACGATTCGTACATCGTCACAGCGCCGTCCGATTCGCGCCTCCCCGGCGGTGGCGGATACCCGATTCGCATCTACCAGGCGACGAACGCGGCGCTGGCGATTCCGGCGTCGAACTACATCACGTTCCAGACCGACTTCGGTCCGGAGCAGACCAACTACTGGCAGGGCGTTGACCTCACGCTGAACGCCCGCACCAGGTGGGGACTGATGCTTTCGGGCGGCACTAGCACTGGCCGTTCGGTTACGGACGAGTGCGCGACGACCGTGCGGATCGACAGCCCAGATCCGCGCAACTGCCGCGACGTCGATCCGTTCCAGACGACCTTGCGCGGTTTCGCGTCCTACACCATCCCGAGGATTGACGTGCTCGTCAGCGGCACGTTCCGTTCGCAGCCTGAGGTTGAGCTTATCGCCAACCTGAATCTGCCGAACAGTTCGACGTCGCCCGCGTGCGCATCGAATCCCGCCGCGTGCGTCACGGTGCAGAGCCTGCTCGGTCGAGTCCCGACCGGCGCGACGGCGACCGGGACAACCACGGTCGCGCTGCTCGACAACGACCACCGGCTGTACAGCGGCCAGCGCCGGACGCAGGTCGACATGCGCTTCGCCAAGGTCCTGCGCTTCCGCTCGACGCGCGCCGACGTCGGCGTCGATCTCGCCAACCTGCTCAACACCAACTACATCACCGCGTGGGACAACACGTATCAGTACAGCATCGGCAACACCGCGAACGGGGGAACCTGGAATAACCCGACGACGATCCTCGCGCCGCGGTTCGTGCGGTTGAATCTCACCCTGGGCTTCTGAGACTCGAGGGAATCAGGAAGCAGGAATCGGGAATCAGAAGGAATCAGGAGTTAGCAATCGGGAGGCGGGTCTTCGGACCCGCCTCCCTTTTCTTTGCGCTGGCCTCCCGCTATCACCGATTACGTGCGGCGAGCAGTCGCTGCAACATCTCCCGCGCCGGCGCGAAATCCGGCTTCAGGCGTACCGCTGCCTCCGCCTCCGCAGTCGCTTCGTCGAGTCGTTTCTGCAGTCCGTAGGCCACTGCCAGATTGTGATGCGCGTCGGCGTTGAGAGGGTTGATCTCCACCGCGCGCCGCAGGTGCGCAATCGCGTCGTCCAGTTGGTTGCGCGGCCCGAGGATCACGCCCAGGTTGAAGTGCGCATCCGCATTCTCGGGATTGAGGGCGACCGCTGTCTGGAACTCGCGTATCGCTGCATCGGGCTGCCCCACCGCGAGCAAGCCAGCGCCAAGATTGAACCGCACAGAGTCGTCCTTCGGTTTCAGCTGCACGGCTGTGCGCAGGTGCTTCATCCCCTCGGCGAGATACCCCTGCGCCTGCAGCACGACCCCCAGGTTGCTGCGGGCCTCCGCGTCGCGCGGATCCAGACGCAGCGCCTCTTCGAGCTGCGCCCGCGCGTCGGCAACGCGTCCCGCCTGCAGATACCTTGTCGCGAGCACGTTGTGCGAGGCGGCAACCTGCGGATCGAGCCGGACGTCCAGCTCGGCCGACTGGATGGCGGCCACCAGTGATCGACCGACGAAATCGGCGTTGAGG
>Ga0075423_10001018_pt1 | contig 23972 bp, 24 predicted proteins | sample SoiMethybrSBSTD2_FD_80114 | JGI IMG/M metagenome (GOLD analysis project Ga0075423, IMG submission 80114) | Bulk soil microbial communities from a Populus tree surrounding site in Tennessee, USA - Soil MetaG P. TD hybrid SBSTD2 | ecosystem: Environmental > Terrestrial > Soil > Tree plantation... | reverse complement strand
TGACGTATCATCGGCCCCGATGAGTAATCGCCCCGGTCGCGTCGCGCCCGAGCTCTTCAGCGTGCGAACCCGTACGCTCGAGATCGCCTGCGAGGCGCACGGCGATCCCAGCGGCGTGCCGGTCGTGCTCCTGCACGGATTCCCCGACGACGTGCGCGCCTTCGATGACGTGGCGCCACCGCTGGCCGCCGACGGCTGCCGCGTGCTGGTTCCGTATCTGCGCGGCTACGGGCCGACGCGCTTTCTCGATCCCAGCGAGCCGCGCATGGCGCAGCAGGCCGCGATCGGTCAGGACCTGCTCGAGCTCATGGACGCCCTCGCGTTGCGGCCGGCCGCGCTCGCCGGCTACGACTGGGGCGGCCGCGCGGCGTGCATCGCGGCGATCCTGGCGCCCGAGCGCGTGCGGGCGCTGGTCACCATCGGTGGCTACAACGTCCAGAACACGGTGACGGCGGCGCCGCCGGCCTCGGCGCGCGCCGAGCGCTCGTACTGGTATCAGTGGTACTTCAATACCGAGCGCGGCCGGCGCGGTCTCGAGCAGAACCGCCGCGACATCTGCCGTCTCTTGTGGGAGGAATGGTCGCCGACCTGGCGATTCGATCAGGCGACCTTCGACCGCACCGCGCCGTCGTTCGACCATCCCGATTTCGTGGCCGTGGTGATCCATTCCTATCGGCATCGACACCGCAACGCGCCGGGCGATCGGCGCCTGGACGCGATCGAGCAGCGCCTGGCCGAGCGCCCCGTCATCACCGTGCCCACCGTGATCCTTCACGGTGCCGACGACACGGTCGGTCCGCCGCGGCGGCCCGAGGCCGAGCTTCCCCAGTTTCCGGCAGGAACCGAGCGGCGCGTCGTACCGGGCGTCGGTCATTTCATGCCGCGCGAGGAGCCCAAGGCAGTCGTCGACGCGCTGCTGAAGCTCCTCCACTAGGACGACGAACTCATGCGCATCGAGGTCATCTGCACCGGCGACGAGGTTCTGACCGGTAAGATCGTCAACACCAACTTCAGCTACATCACGCAAAAGCTGGAGGACGTCGGTCTCGCGGTCCAGTGGGAGACCACCGTTGGCGACGATCGCGAGAATCTCCTGCTCGCGTTCAAGCTGGCCGGGCAGCGCGCCGACGCGGTCATCGTCAACGGCGGGCTCGGCCCCACCGTCGACGACCTGTCGCAGGAGATCGCGGCGCAGGCGGCCGGGGTCGAGCTCGCGCTCAACGAAGAGTGGCTCAAGACGATGGAGGAGTTCTTCCGCCGCCGCAGCCGCGTCATGCCACCGAACAACAAGAAGCAGGCGATGCTGCCGACGACCGCCGAGGTCATCGACAATCCGATCGGCACCGCCTGCGGCTTCGCGCTCGACATCGGCCGGGCGCGCTTCTTCTTCACGCCCGGCGTCCCGCGCGAGCTGCGCCGGATGCTCGAGGAGCAGATCATCCCGCGCCTCCTGGCCAAGAGCGGGCTACAGACCGCGATCCATCTCAAGCGCTTCCATTCCTACGGGCTCGGCGAATCCCACGTGGATGCGCTCCTCACCGGCGTCGAGACGCTCGTGCCCGACGGCAGCGTGAAGCTCGGCTTCCGCGCGCACTATCCGCAGCTCGAGACCAAGCTGACGGTGCGCGGGCGCGACATGGACGACGTGAAGACGAAGCTGGCGCCGGTCGAGCGCGAGGTGCGCAAGCGGCTGGGCAACTTCATCCTCGGCGAGGACGAGCAGACGCTCGAGGGCGTGATCCTCTCGGCGCTCACGGCGCGGCAGGGGACGCTGACGATCGTCGAGACCTTCACGGGCGGCCAGATCGCCGCGCGCTTCGTCCACCTGCCCGGCGCCGAGAAAGTGTTCCGCCGCGGCATCGTCTCGCGCGACATCGCCGAGATCTACGCCGGTGTCGGGCTCGACGGCGATCCGCCCGCGGGCGAGCTCACGCGCGCGACTTCCGAGACGGTCGCGCAGGCTGCCCGCCGGCGGACCGGCGCGAATCACGCGCTCGCGGTGCTGATCGATCTCGACGACGGCCCGGACAAGATCGACTTCGGCGGCACCATCTGCCTGGCGATCGCGACCGCCGACGGCGTCGAATCGCGGCGCAGCCGGATCCTGGGCGGCCGCGAGTGGGTGCGCCTGGGTGCGACCGAGATGGGCCTCGATTCGCTGCGCCGCTACCTCCAGGGGCTCCCCGTCGCGGAGCGGATCGACTTCGAGAAGACCTGAGCGACCGCAACAAGGAGAATCGGACATGCTGATCGTCGACGCGCAGATCCATATCTGGAAAGGCCACAAGCCGACGAATCCGAACCATCGCCAGATCGCCGATTACACCGCGGACGACGTGCTCAAGGAGATGGACGAGGGCGGCATCAACGCGGCCGTCATCCATCCGCCGGGGTGGGATCCAAATTCCAACGCGCTAGCCGTCGAGGCCGCACGCCAGCATCCCAGTCGCCTCTCGATCCTCGCCAACTTTCCGCTCGACAAGCCGGAAAGCCGCTCGGCGATCGACGGCCTGAAGGGCAAGCCGGGCGTGCTGGGGCTGCGCTTCGCGCTGTTGCAGCCCCATCAGCAGACGTGGCTCACGGACGGCTCGCTGGACTGGCTCTGGGCCGCTGCCGAGCGGGCGGGGATACCGGTCGCGCTCCTGGGCCCGGGCCTGCTGCAAATGATCGGAGGCACCGCCGAGCGCCATCCTGGCCTGAAGCTGATCATCGATCACTTCGGGCGCCCCGATGCGGCGTGGTCGAACCTGCCGGAGCTCGTGGCCGCAGCGAAGCGACCGAACGTCGCCCTGAAGGCCACCGGCGCGCCCAGCTACTCGAGCGAGGCGTATCCGCATCGCGACATCCATGGACACATCCGCAAGCTGTACGACGCCTTTGGGCCCGATCGCATGTTCTGGGGCACCGACATCACTCGGATGCCGTGCGCGTGGAAACAGTGCGTGACCATGTTCACCGAAGAGCTGCCGTGGCTAACGGCCAAGGACCGGGAGCTGATCATGGGCCGCGCCCTCTGCAACTGGCTCGGCTGGAAGTTGTAAGCAGGAGCGTCCGCATGAAACAGATTCTGCTCGATCGCTACGGTCAGCCCGAAGACGGCGTGCGGTGCGCCGAGGTTTCGGATGTCGGCGCACCGGGTGCGGGCGAGGTCGTGTTCGAGATTCTCGCGTTCCCGATCAATCCTGCCGACATCTCGTTCTGCCGGGGCACCTATCGCCTGAGGCCGGAGCTACCCGCCACGCCGGGGGCCGAATGTGTCGGCCGCGTCACCGCAGTTGGAGCCGGCGTCTCGCACGTCAAGGTCGGCGACCTCGTCATCAATCTGCAGCGTGAAAACTGGACCCAGAAACGTCGCGTCAAGGGCGACGACGTCATCGCCGTATCCGAGGGCATTGACATTCAGCAAGCCGCGATGCTTCGGATCAATCCGGCGACCGCGCTGTTGCTGCTCACCGACATCGTGCCCCTGAAGCCGGGAGACTGGGTCATTCAGAACGTCGCCAACTCGGCCGTCGGCCGCCTGGTGATTCGACTGGCCCGCTCGCGCGGAATAAAAACTGTCAACGTCGTACGGCGCGAATCGCTGTTCGGCGAGCTGAAGGCGCTCGGAGCCGATGCGTGCGTCGTGGACGGAGCCAATCTCACGGACGAGGTCAAGACCCTCACGCGCGGCGCGCCGATACGGCTCGGTCTCGATGCTGTGTCGGGCCGGGCGACGGCTCGACTCTCCGCGTGCCTGGCCGAAGGCGGCGCGGTCTGCAACTACGGCTCGATGTCGGGTGAGGACCCGGTGATGTCGCGCACCGCCCTGGTCTCGGGTGGTCAGACTCTGGTCGGCTTCATCTTGGGTCGCGGACTGGCCACGCGCTCGCTCGAACAGATCCGGGCGATTTATGCAGATCTCGGGCAACAAGTCGCGAAGGGCAACCTGTCGGCCCCGGTCGAGATGGTCTATCCCATCGAGGACATCAAGGAAGCCGTTGCCCACGCGCAGCAGGGCGAGCGCAGCGGCAAGATCCTGGTCGCTCCGAACGGGCCAGTGTGATGAGCAGCCGGCCGGGTCTCGCGCGAGACCCGGCCGGAGTCGTGCTCGCTCTCTAGACGCTCGATCGCCGAATTACTCGTTATTGTCCTTGCCTTTGCCGCCGCTGTCCTTCTTGTCGTCCCCGTTGTCCTTGCGGATCTGTCCGCGGATCTCCCCGACGGGAAACCCTGTCGTGTGGACGTTGACATAGGCGGCATTGCCTCGCAGCGCGTCGACCAGCGCATCGAAGTCGCCCGCGGTGACGTTCTGCCCGACGATGGCCTGAATGTTTGCGGGCAGAAGCGTGCCCGTGACGGTCCCGGCGTTGTTGGGGCACGCCTGTGTCCCTGGGGGAGGAGTCACAGGTGGATTATTCGCGCAGAGGAACACCAGGATGCCGCCGCCAACGTGGCGCTGCCCAAAATGGATGTGCGCCTGCGTGACGGTGCGCGGCCCGTTGCTTGACGGGGTGCCGACATCCGAATAGGTCAGTGTAAAAGTTGCCTGCTGCGCGTTCTTGTCGAGATGCAGATGGAACGTGCCATTTCCGTCGGTGCGGATCGCCCCCGTTTGCCCGGCCCCGACGCCTCCGAGCTCCTGGAACCCGTTCAAGCGCGCGAAGAATTCGTCGGCGTAGGCGTAGCTAGCTGAGAGCATGACGAGCGTAGCGACCAGCACCGCCCTGGTGAGCTTGTCATAGCGCATGGCGTCCTCCCTTACGGCTTGAGCGAGACTCCCCGTCCACAGGCGCCCCCGCTGGAGCGATCATCCAAGAGACGCCTCCCGTCGAGTTCAAGTGAAGTTCAGGCGACGAGTAGGTGACTATGAGGTTCCGCAGCGCACTGCTCGAGTTGCGCGCGCCATCCGAGAGAGGTTGGCACACCTCGTCAGCCCGAAAGCGGTCGCCGAAGAAAACGGTCAGCCTAGTCCGTACCACTGGTGCCGCTTGAACATCCGAATCGAGCCAGAGGTTCCCCTGAACATGCGAACGAGCCAAAGGTTTCACCCGGACGGCGGACACCCGATGCGGACACGGTGTAAGATCCCGTGTCGGGTGTCAACCGCGGAGGTTGGATGAGACGCTGGCTCCAGTGGGTGCGCGCGTCCGTGATCGTTGTCGCCGTGACCGTTCCGCTGGGAGCATTCGCAGACCCGACGGAAACGCGACCGGGTGCCGTGGAGGCCGATCCGGACTACGCGGCCGGCAAGCAGGCGCTCGATCGCAAGGACTGGAGTGAAGCGGTGAGGCGCTTGACCCAGGCCGTGTTACGCGATCCCGACAACGCCGATCTTCAGAACTATCTGGGATTCTCCTACCGCAATCTTGGCAAGCTGGACACCGCATTCGAGCATTATCGCCGGGCGCTCGAGCTCAATCCTCGCCACCGTGGCGCTCACGAGTACGCGGGTGAAGCCTATCTGATGGTCGGCAATCTCGCCCGAGCGGAGGAGCATCTGAAGGCACTCCGCCAAATCTGCTTGCTGCCGTGCGAAGAGCTCTCGGACCTCGAGCGCGAGATCGCGGCCTATCGCAAGCGGACTGGAACCGGGCGGACACCCTGAGGGGCTCTGCGGCGGTGATCGGTCAGTCACCCCGGCGTAAAGAAGACGAGCGGCTGATCACCGGGCGGGGCCGCTTCATCGACGACATCGCCCCGCCGGGGCTCTTGCATCTGATACTGGTGCGCTCGATCCACGCGCGGGCTCGGCTCGCCGGCGTGGATGCAACGGTGGCGCGCGCGCTGCCGGACGTCTCGGTCTTTCTCCCCGACGATCTCCCCGGCCTCGCCGATCCGCTCCCGGCATCGCGCGCCGATCGCGCGAATCCCTACGTGCGTCTCGACACGCCGCGGCCGCAGCGGCCGCTCGCCCGCGATGAGGTTCGTTACGTCGGCGAGCCAATCGCCGCGGTGCTCGCGCCGGATCCGTACCGAGCCGCCGACGCGGCGGCGCTCATGCGTGTCGAGTACGAGGCCCAGCCCGCCGTGGTCGACGCCGAGGCGGGGATGCTGGCCACGTCGCCGTTCGTCCACGCGGGCGCGAGCAACGTGGTCGGCCACGTGGTCCATCTGATCGGCGACATCGACCGCGCGTTCGCCGAGGCCGACGTGGTGGTCGAGGACCATCCCGCGCACGGGCGCGTGACGTCGATGGCGATCGAGACACGCGGACTCTGCGCCGCCTTCGATCCGGCTGCCGGCACCTTGACGGTGTGGGCGACACACCAGGCGCCCTTTCACCTGCGCAGCGTCGTCGCGGCGCGGCTCGGGCTACCGGCCGAGAGCGTACGCGTGATCGCGCCCGACACCGGCGGCGGATTCGGTCCGAAGGAAGGTATTTATCCCGAGGACGTGCTCGTCCCGCTCCTGGCCCACCATCTGCGGCGGCCCGTGAAGTGGATCCAGACGCGCACCGAGTTCCTGTCGAGCTCGCATCAGGCGCGACAGCAGGCGCATCATGCGCGGCTCGCCGCCACGCGCGACGGGCGCATCCTCGGGCTCGACGTGCGCATCGTGAAGGACGTCGGCGCCTATCACTATTTCTCCGTGCACGAGCCGACGAACACGATCAATCACCTGCCCTCGCAGTACAAGGTGCCGGCCCTCCGCGCCGAAGGCTTCTCCGTCGTCACCAACAAGACCGCGAGCGCGCCGTATCGCGGCGCCGGCCGGCCCGAAGCGGTCCTGGTGGTCGAGCGGCTGCTCGATCGGCTCGCGGCCGCACTCGGACTCGATCCGGCCGAAGTCCGTGCGCGAAACCAGATCGCGCCGCACGAAATGCCCTATCATCCGGGGCTCGTCTATCGAGACGGGGTCGCCGTGAGCTACGACGGCGGCGACTACCCGCTCGAGCTTCGGCGTGCGCTCGATCTCATCGACTACGCCGGCTGGCGCAAGCGACAGGCCGATCTGCGCGCTCAGGGCCGCCGGATCGGTGTGGGAATCGCCGCCTATCTCGAGGCGGGCGGCAGCGTGCGCCCGGGCGAATGGGCCACGGTCAAGGTCGACGAGCGCGGCCACGTCGAGGTGCTGATCGGCGTGTCGGGCTCGGGCCAGGGGCACGAGACCGTCTTCGCCCAGGTGTGCGCGGAGTATCTGGGCGCCGCGTTCGACGACATCCGCGTGCGCGGCGGCGACACGACCCTGGTGCCGTTCGGCTACGGGACGGGAGCCAGCCGGGTCGCGGTCAACACGGGCAACGCGGTCGCCGTCGCGGCGGCCGAGGTGAAGACCAAGGCGTGCAAGGTTGCGGCGGGATTGCTCGAGTGCGCCGCCGCCGACGTGCGGATCGAGGACGGCCGTGCCTTCGTGGTCGGTACGCCCGGGCGCGCCGTGCCGCTGGCTCAGGTGGCGCGCGTCGCGCTGACCCATCGCGGGCTCGTCGAGCTCGGCGGCCCCGGACTCTGGGCGACCAAGTTCTACGCGCCGCCCACGGTGACCTGGTCGAGCGGCGTCCATGCGGCGATCGTCGAGGTCGACACCGAGACCGGCCGCGTGACGATCCCGCGCTACGCGATCGTCCACGACTGCGGCCGCCAGCTCCACCCGGTGATCGTCGACGGCCAGATCGTCGGCGGCTTCGCGCAGGGCCTCGGCGTTGTGCTCGGCGAAGAGATCGTTCACGACGCGAGCGGCCAGCTCCTCACGAACACCTTGATGGACTATCCAATCCCGCGGGCGGACGACATGCCACCGCTCGCGATGGAGCATGTACAGTTCGCGACCGATCACAACCCGCTCGGCGTTCGCGGAGTCGGCGAAGGCGCCACCTGCCCGCCGACCGCCGCGATCGCCAACGCGGTGTCCGACGCGTTCGAGGGCCGGCTCGAGATCCCGAATCCGGTGCTCACGCCGCACCGGGTGTACGCACTACTCCAGCAAGCGGGATTCGCGGCCCACTGAGTACCGCACTCAACCGACCAAGGAGGCACGCATGGCGAGGCTGACACCGATCACCAGCAAGAACCAGGTCGCGGCGAAAGATCACGCGATCGTCGACTCGATCGTCGCGAGCCGCGGCGCCCTGCAGGGCCCGTTCACGATGTTCCTGCACTCACCCGAGCTGGCCGGGCGCCTGGCGCATCTGGGCGCGTACGTGAGGTTCGAGGGCTCGCTCGACATGCGCGTGCGCGTGCTGGCCGCGATGACGGTCGCCCGCGAGCTCGAGGCGGTCTACGTCTGGGGCGCGCAGACCGGCGGCGCGCGCAAGCTCGGCGTCCCAGAGTCGACGATCACCGCGATCCGCGAGAATCACAGTCGCGGGATCCCGGCCGAGGACGCGCAGATCGTCGAGTTCACGCGGCAGCTCATGCGCAAGCACCGGGTCGACGAGGCCACCATGAAGGCGCTGACGGGCCGCTTCGGCAACGACGGCTTCATCCAGCTCACCGGCGCGATCGGCTACTACGCGATGCTGGCGATGACGGTCAATGCCTGCGAGCTCGAGGCCGCGCCGGGTGCCGAGGTGCTGAAGGTCTAGGAAAAGATCGGCAGCGCCGAGGAAGTCGGCGATGACCGGCCAGACTATCTTCGTCGGCGGCGGCCACGGCATGTAGTCCCGGCGACACCCGTCAGCGTCCGGGCGCCTCGATCTTCCGCGTCACCGACTTCGACGTTCCGAACGTCGGGATGAACGCCGAGTGCTTGCCCGGTCCGCCCGTAACCACGATGTGGATGTCCTCGGGCTTGCCGACGATTGGGCACAGCGCCTCGTCGTCCTCCTGATCGACCCAATCGGGCCAGTTCTCGGCCTTGTACATGGCGCGCAGCTTGAGCAGGCCCACCTTGTTGCGCGCGCGCTCGTAGAGGTACTTCTGCACGTCGCCCCTGGACATGCCGCCTGAGGCGATCGTGTGGGCGTGCTCGGGACCGAAGGCCACCAGGACGTCGCCGCGGATCACCGAGCCCGCATTGTTGTGGCCGATGGTCGTCATCGTGTCAGCCACGACAGTCAACGTGGTCTCGGCCGACGTGCAGACGTGGTCGTTGACGTTGTGCGGGCCCTCGCCGGAGAACACCGTGACGGTGCTGTCGCTCCGCGCGAAACCGCGGGCGACCCGGAACGGCTCCCACGGTGTGGCCGCCTCGTTCTCGGCCACGCAATAGCTGAACTTCGCCGGCGAGCCATGTGTCGCCTGATCGCCCTCGCCCGGGATGCCGCCGCCCACGTTCATCAGTACCAGGCGCATCGCCCGGCCAATCGAGGCGTTGGCGCGAAAGCCCGGACCGAACGCGCCGTGGCGGAAGTTGAGCCCGATCTCCTCGGCGATCGGCCCGGAGACCAGCATGAGCACCGCACAGGGATGCGTGGTCGCCTGCACGCTGTAGAGCCCGAACGCGGGATCCGCCGCGGCCTGAATCGCCGCGATCAGCAGCGGCATGTACTGGGGCCGGCACCCGGCCATTACCGCGTTGATCGCGATGTTCTCCACGGTAGCCTCGGCCCACCGGGGCGGCACGACCGCGATCACCTCGCCGGCGCGGCGGCCCGAGCCCGCGATCATCGCCTCCACGCGCTCGGCCGTCGGCAGCACGAACGGGAGCCCATCCGTGAGCCGCCGGGCGTGAAACGTCTCCAGCGCTTCGTCGTCGCTGGCGAAGGTGAAGCTGGTGGGCGCCGCCCCGCTCGCCGCGGCGCTCGCGCGACGCGCGGCCGGGTCGCCCGTCAGCCCACGAATCACCTGGGCCAGCGCGTCTTCCGCCCGCTGATGGATGACCGCGAGAGACTCCCCGCCGATCGGATGCTTGATGATGGCCAGCGGCAGATCGGGCATGCCGAGGTTCTTGGACTCCTCGCGCGCCAGCCCGATGAAGGCTTCGGTGCAGATGGTGACGGTGGCGACGCCCCGACGCTCGAGCTCGACCGAGTCGTGGATACACCACGACGTGCACGAGCCTCAGTCGCTGATCGCGGTGATGACCGCGCCGACCTCCTTCGCGTAGGCGTCGAGCCCTTCGGCGCCGATGGCGGCGCTGGGCTTCTGCTTCGTGACCGAGCCGGCCACGCAATGCGCCTTGGCCAGGAGCTCGACGACCCGACGTTGCAGCTCGAGCGAGTTCGGCTTGTGGTTGTTGAGAATGCCCAGGGTGATGCCGTCGAGCGACCGCAAGCGCGGCGCCAGCGGCTGCGCCCCGACCCGGTTGACGCCCAACGGGCTCAGCACGGTGATCCCGCCCATGGAAGCTCCTCCCCGTCTCAATCGCGACTCGAGACGCTAGAATAGCGCACACCAACGCGGGAGGTCCCCATGAGGCCATACGAGGGCATCAAGATCATCGACATCACGCACGTGCTGGCCGGCCCATTCGCGGCGTATCAGCTGGCGCTACTGGGCGCCGACGTCATCAAGATCGAGCATCCCACAGACTACGACCAGAGCCGCGATAGCGGCGGCGACCGCGCCCTGAACAAGCAGCTCATGGGCACGGGTTACCTGACGCAGGCGTCCAACAAGCGCGCGATCACGCTGAATCTGAAGCACGAGAAGGGCCGCGAGATCTTGAAGAAGCTCGTGAAGGACGCCGACGTGCTGGTCGAGAACTTCCGCTCCGGGGCCTTCCGCGCGCTGGGGCTCGGCTGGGACGATCTGCGCCCGCTCAACCCGCGCTTGATCTACTGCTCGATGACCGCCTTCGGACAGGAGGGCCCGCGCGGCGTGCAAACGGCCTACGACCAGCTGATCCAGGCGACGTCCGGGATGATGGCCATGACCGGCACGCCCGACGTGAATCCGATCAAGACCGGCGCGCCCGTCATCGACTACGCCACCGGCACCATGTGCGCCTTCGCGATCTCGTCCGCGCTCTTCCAGCGCGAGCGAACCGGCCGCGGCCAGTACATCGACAGCGCGATGCTCGACGTGTCGCTGATGCTGATGGGCTCGCACATCACCTCGTACCTGCGCACCGGCAAGGAGCCCAAGCCGAAGGGCAACCAGATGGATCGCGCCAGCAGCCAGCTCTACGAGGCCAAGGACGCGCCCCTGATGATCGCGGCCAGCAACCGCGGCCAGCACGAGCGCCTGTTCAACGCCCTCGGCCGCCCGGACATCGCCGCGCAGTCGAGCCACGACCAGCGCGAGGAGCTCTACGACAAGCAGACCGAGGAGCTCCAGAAGATCATCGGCGGCAAGACCGCTGACGAGTGGGAGCAGTATCTGCAGAGCCGTCACGTCCCGGCCGGCCGCGTGCGGCCTCTGTCGGAATCGCTGAAGGATCCGCAGCTCGAGGCGCGGCGCGTGCTGCATCGTCACGAGAAGATCGAGGGCGTCGACGGCCCGGTGACCGTGCCGCTGGCCGCGTTCAAGTTCGCCGACGGCGGCCCGAGCATCGAGACGCCGCCGCCGCGCCTGGGTCAGCACACCGACGAGGTGCTAGCGAGCCTCGGCTACTCGAAGGACGACATCGCGACGCTGCGCGCAGACGGCGCGATCTAGCAACTGGATGAGGCTAGTACTCCGTCACGAGAACTTGATGTCGGCGGTCCCCTCGTACCGCCCGCCCGTCGTATCGAGAAACTGAACCTTGAGCTGCCCCGGGTCGGTCGCCTTGAAGTTGAAGGTGAAGAACGGGTTCTCGGCCACGTTCTGTGTCGTGTCGAAAGTCGCGACGGTCCTGCCGAGATACATCGCGACCACCTTGTTAATGTAGTTGTAGTTCTTCTGGATGATCTTGCCCTGCGCGTCCCGTTCGATCCGCTCCATCGGATGGATTACCAGGGCGCGCACCTGGACCACGTCGCCGGGCTTGACACTCGACGGAATGCGGAGCCGTACCTTCCCGATGTCTGACATGCTTAGCCTCCGCAGCCGCCGACCGTGACTTTGACCTCTCGCTTGACGGCGAGCAACGTGCCGTCGCTCTGTTCGACGATGGCGCGCACGTCACCGCTCTCGCCCAGGCGAATGTTCGCGCCCACGAACGCGCGGCCGGCTTCGGGTGCCAACGTCACTCGCGTGACGACCGGGATGCGGTTCTTGTCGGCGACGACGTAGATGTGCTTCACGTAATTCGTCGGCGTCATCGGTGATTCGACGCTGACGGAGATCGGGACCACCGCGCCATTTTCGGCGATGAGCGGGACGTCTAGCTTGACGGCGGCGGCGCCGTCCTTCATCGGCTTGCCGCCGAACAGCCGCTTGATGGCGTCTTCCACGCTCTCGTTCTGACCGAGCGCCTGAGCGCTCGCGCTCCGGGGCATCATCATGATTCCGCCGGCCGCGGCAACGCCGAGGGCGCTCAAGCTCAATAAAGCTGTTCGCCGGCTCACACGGTGGTGGTCCTCGGTCATGATCGTCCTCCTCGCCAGGTCCTGCCCGCCGACAGGTTCACCGCTGCATCGGTTGCTCCGCGCGCGTGAACACTTGACAACCCCAGCTACGCCGACCCAGAGTGCGTCTGGCCTCCGACAAATCCCAGGGAGACACTATGCGCCTGAAGCACGCCCTCGGACAACTCCTCACTGTCGTTGCCGTGCTCACACTAGGCTGCGCCCCCGGCGCAGACAGGCGCGAGTCCGCCGCCCCCAGCTCCGGGTGGACGTCGCGCGCGATTCCCGAGGCTCGAGGTGAAGTCAAGGAAATCGAAGGCAAACGGGTGCAGATCCGCTACCGCGAAGAGCCCTTCTCGACTTTCACCACGAACTACGAGCAGTGGCCCACCTACTTCTACCCCGACGCCCGGGTCTTCCCGCCGCCGGGGCGAGTCGGTATGCCCAGCATCAAGGGTGATCCGACACGCGGGCGGCAACTGTTCATGGCGCGGGACAAGGCGCCGTGCACGGGCTGCCACCTCATTCCTGGGGACGACGTCTGGCCGGCTGGAAGCGTCGGGCCCGATCTGTCAGTTATCGGGGATCGACGTCTGCCCGATCGATACCTCTTTGAGCTGATCTGGGATCCCCGTGTGGTCTTTCCCAATACGAGCATGCCGCCCTGGGGACCAGCCGGGATCCTCTCTCCCGAGGAAGTCGTCCACATCGTCGCATTCCTACAGACGCTCAAGGGCAACCCGCCGTTTGTTCCGCCACCCGAGAAAGATCCTGCGCGCAACCCCTTTACCCGTCCGCCGATATCGAACTACTACGGCGACAACCTGGACCCCGCCACGAACCCCGCGGTCGTCTTCGCGGACAACGCCCTGTCCGTGTGGTCCGCGAAGGGACCGACGGGCAAAGCATGCGCCGATTGCCACGCGGGCGGTCCGGAGAAGGCCATGAAGGGCGTGGCGACGAAATACCCGATGTACCTTTCGGCCTACCGGCGCGTCATGTCGATCGGAGATTTTCTGACCGTCCATGCGCCCGAGACGGCGGGCCGAGAGATGCTGGCCGAGAGCGCCGACAACCTTAACATGACGATCCTCATCAAGATGCAGTCGAACGGAATGCCTGTGAACGTCGACATCACGAGCCCGGAGGCCGCGGCCGCATACGAGCGAGGACGGGCGTTGTACTTCAAGCGGGTAGGCCAACGCAACCATGCCTGTGCCGACTGCCACGAGACAGACCGAGGCGCCGGCCGATACGCCGGCGCGCGCTTGCTGAGTCCCGTCCGGGAGGGCCTGACCAAGCACTTTCCGCTCTGGTTCATGGCATATCGCGGGATCTGGGACATTCGTAAACGCTTCCAGGTGTGCATGCTGCCTCTCGGAATGAACTACTTGCCCGCCGACGCGCCGGAGTACGCGGATCTCGAACTGTACGTCACGGCGTTCGACAACGGAAAGCCGATCAGCGTACCTGGGATCCGGTGACGCCCCGCGGACCGCGTCATATCCTGGCGGTGGTCCTTCGGGCTCGCCCTTGGAACTCGGCGCGCCGCGTACTACGTCGACCGCATCCTGAAGGGGGCCAAGCCCGGAGACCTGCCGATCGAGCGCCAGTGACGATCCGCACGCCTCTGCTTCTCAGAGCCGACCAGTTTGTCGGATAGTCACCGGCGCTCCTCGCCCGCCGGAGGTCGGGCGACGACCTGCGCGTACGCTCGCAAGTAGTACACGGCGTCCGGCGCCCGGACCGCCGCGTCGTCGCTCTCGGCCAACAGGGCACGCGTCGAGCCGCCAAAGGTCGTGAGTACGCGACGGGTTAGATCGGCGTATTCGGCAGGCCCCCCCACCTGCCGTGCCAGCACCAGTGCCTCGGCCATGACGCCGTTGGCGTCGAGCGAGAGCGGAACGCCTTTCGCTTCACCGAAAGCCCCCCGCTGAGCATCGAACAGGTGGGCCACGGCGAAACTCAGTACCTGGAGCGCTGCCCGACGGTGGGACTCGACCCGTACGGCTCGATAGCCCTCGAGCAGGCCCAGGGCCGCCCAAGCGTTGGCGTCGACCTGCGCCTCGCCGAGTCGCTGCCCGGTCTGCGGCTCGTAGAGGGCGAAGGCCCCCTTTTCCGTCACGACCTTCGCGTAGATGAAATCCAATGTCTTCAGAGCGACGTCCCGCAAATCCTTGCGGCCCGAGCTCTGGCTGAGCGCGAGGAGAGCTATGGCGGTTTCGGCGTTCCAGGCCGTCAGCTTCTCGCGATTTACCGGCGGAGGTTGCGCGGCTCGTCGCTCGCGAATCGCGAGGCGGTAATACGCGGGATCGGCGCTCTGGCTGCTGAAAAAGCCTCCCACCGGCGCGTCGTGGAGTGTGCGGAGCAGGTACGCGATCGTGCGATCCGCGGTCTCCCGATAGCGGGGGTTGCGCGTCACGCGGTGAGCCTCCCACAGCACCGCCGCCAGGGCCGCGTTCAGATGAACCAGTTTTTCAGAGTGCGGTACGCGCCATTGACGTCCTTCGGCGAAGCGAAAGAATCCACCGTCGACGGGGTCGTAGAGCGCTCCGAGGATCCCGTCGAGACTTTTCTCGACCGCAAGGAGGTAGCGGTGATCTCCTGTGGCCTGATGTAGCTCGAGCAGGTACGCGAGCAGGCGTGGCTGAGGATATTTGTCGCCGGTGCCGAAGCCGCCGTAGCTCGTGTCCAGGTACTCGGCGATGAAGCGCAGTACCTCCTCGCGAAGCTGCTGATAGTTCCCCTGGGTCACCGGCGCCGGGGATGGCCCACTCTCCGGCCGCGCGTCCAGCGCGCGGGGAGGCGACGTCGCCACGTTCTTCATGATGCTCAGGAAGTCTTCCTTCTTCAGCACGCCGACGAACGACTGTCGAAGCCCGCCGTCTGGACCGAATAGCACGATCATCGGCAGTCCCCGGACATATTTGCGCGCGAGGTCCGGCCGCCGGTCGTGATCTGCCAACATGTTCACGTAGTGCCGATTCAGGTAGACAGCAACCTCGGCGTCGGCGAGCACCTGCGTTTGAAAGTATTTGCACCAGTAGCACCAGACGGCGCTGATGAGCAGGAAGACCGGCTTGCCCTCACGCTGCGCGGCTTCGAATGCCGCGGGCGCATGCTCCACGAACCGCACCTTCGGCGGCTCGTGCGCCTGGCTCCAGGCGTCCGCGCCGCCCGAGACGACCACGATGCCGAGGACGAAGACTGGCAACCGCCTTGACAAGGTCCGGATCTCGACCCAAAGTCTCTTCACAGCCATCCCTCGCGGAGGCAGTATGCGCTCGGACCGGAAGCCGGGACAACGGTTGCGTTGGCGCTGATCGAGACGGACTCAATTCTCGATCAGTGATGTCCCGGCGCCTCGTCCTCTTCGCGCTGATCTGCGGGGTGCTCATCGCTCCGCGCGCGGCCGCCGCACAGGGCCCAGGCCGTGTTCCACGGATCGGCTATCTGGTTCTCTCACCGCTGGTCGACCCGCCTTCCGCGGAGCGCGCGGCATTCCTGGATGGCTTGGGAGAGCTCGGCTACGTCGTTGGCCGGAACATCGCGATCGAGTATCGATCGGCGGCTTGGAATCGTGAGCTCTTGCCCGATCTGGCTTCCGAGCTCGTCACCCTCAAGGTCGACGTCATCGTCGCGGTGCCGGGAGCTATCGATGCCGCGAAAGAGGCAACGAAGTCGATTCCCATCATCGTCCCGGCGCTCGGCGATCCGGTCGAAGAAGGGCTCGTCAAGAGCCTCGCGCGCCCGGGCGGGAATATTACGGGGACGGGCTGGTCGGCCGAGGGACTGACCGGAAAACGACTGGAGCTGCTCAAGGAAGCCATTCCGAGGCTCTCCCGCGCCGCCGTTCTCTGGAATCCGGCCAATCAGGGCGCACCCCGGCAGTGGCAAGAAATGCAGTCGGCGGCGCGCAAGCTACGAGTGATGCTCCAGTCTCTCGAAGTGAAAGACCCGAACGATGTCCCGAAGGCCTTCGCCGCGATGACGCAGAAGCGTCCCGATGCCCTGGTCACCATTGCCAGTCCGATCACGACCGCATACAGGCCGATCATCATCGAGTTCGCGACCAAGCAGCGCATCCCGACCATGTTTGCAACGAAGGCCGACGTCGAAGCCGGCGGTTTCGTCTCTTATGCTCCGAGCCTGACCGATTCGTTCCGGCGAGCGGCCCGCTATGTCGACAAAGTTCTGAAAGGTGCCAATCCCGGCGACTTGCCGATCGAAGATCCTACGAAGTTCGAGCTCGTCATCAACCTCAAGACGGCCAAAGCGCTCGGGTTGACGATTCCTCGGACCTTGCTGCTCCGCGCCGACCAAGTGATCGAGTGACCATGAGCGCGGCGCTCACCGACCCAGCCGCGTCTGGACGGCGTCCTCGGGCGACGCGGTGCTGGTGCGCGTCGTGGCGTTCAGCTAAACCCCCGGGCGGTCATCCCCCCATCGAAGTGCGCATGCGGGTGATCGGGCTCGCGGTCATTCTCGCTGTCAGCCTGGGTCTTTTGCCGCTGGCCGAAGCACAGCAGCCGCCAAAGATCCCGCGCCTTGGGTACCTCGTTCTCGCTCCTCTCAGCGAAATCCCCTCGCCAGAACGCGCAGCCTTCCTCGCCGGTCTTCGCGAGCTAGGCTGGATCGAAGGCAAGACAATCACCATCGTGTACCGTTCGGCGAAATGGAATGCTGAGCTCCTTGATGATCTGGCCAAAGAACTGGTCGGGATGAAGGTCGACATCATCGTCGTGGCGGGGACCGACCCGCTGCTACGCGCCGCCAAGCAGGCGACCAGCACCATCCCCATTGTGATGACGGGAGCCAGCGATCCGGTCGCCGAGCGGCTCGTCGCCAGCCTGGGACGGCCGGGAGGCAATTTGACCGGAATATCGCTCATGATCCCCGAGCTGGGCTCGAAGCGGCTTGAGTTACTCAAGGAGGTCGTTCCTCGTGTCACTCGCCTCGCCGTTCTCTGGAGTCCCGCCGCCAACGCTGAAATGCGGGTAATACAGGCGGCGGCCCACAAACTCGGCCTCACCCTCAAGCGCACGGAGGTGCGAAACGCAGATGACCTGGCACGCGCGTTCGCAGCGCTTGAAAAGGAACCACCTGATGCCCTCACGATGCTCTTCGATGGGCTGACGACGGGATACCGAGGACTCGTCGGGGACTTTGCGAAGAAGCACAAGTTGCCGACCGTCTTTGGAGCCAGGGAGTTCGCAGAGGCCGGCGGCCTCATGTCCTACGCACCGGACATCGCCGAGGCCTTCCATCGCGCCGCCACCTATGTGGACAGGATTCTGAAGGGCGCCAAGCCCGGCGATCTCCCTGTCGAACAGCCCACCAAGTTCGAGCTGGTCATCAACGCCAAGACCGCGAAGGCGCTCAGCCTGACGATTCCTCAGTCGGTGCTGCTGCGCGCGGACAAGATCATCGAGTAGCGCGTGCTCGACCAATGCGGCCGACTCCTCGTCGCGGCACTTGGCTTCGCCAGGGCGCGATGCCCTTCTACGACCACCGCGCGCTCAGGGCGCCGCGCACCGGCTCGACTCCTGGCTCGACGTCGGCCACATCGGCGTCCGGATGCACCGCCAGGGCTATGACCCGCAGTTGACTCAGGACGACAAACGCGGCTGGCGCGCGACCTTCTATGTGACGGGGATAGAGCACTCGCCGACGAGCGCCACCGGGACGGCGTGGCAACGAGTCCATCTGACCGCGAAGAGTTGCCTATGACGCGTGGGCCGAGTATCCACGGCAGGCTTCAGCGCTTGGTGGACGGCCGCTCGGTCTATTTGCTGGGGTCTTTGCTGGCCCTCGTCGCTATCGGACCTTGGCTCACGGAGAACGTCGTCGGGCGAGGCCTCTGGGAACTGCTCTTCACATTGGTGGCGCTGAGCAGTATCCACATGGTCCGCGTCAACCGAGGCGAGGCCATGGTCTCGGGGCTCCTGGCTCTGCCAGCCCTGGTGAGCTTGTGGCTGCGGCAAGTCGTTCCGGCACTCGGTCTGACTCGAGTGGCCCTGGTGCTGATGATGCTGTTTCTGCTCTACACGACGGTCACAGTCCTACTCCGCGTCTTCACTGAAAAACGCGTGACCATGGACACGCTCAGCGGGGCTCTTTGCGTCTACCTTCTCATGGGCTATCTCTGGGGCAGTCTGTACGCGCTGATCTACCTCCTGGCGCCCGGTAGCTTCCGTCTGCCGACGTGGTGGATGCCCGGCAAGGAGCAGGGGATCGCGACAGACGTCCCCATGAACCTGATGACGTACTTCAGCTTCACGACCTTGACCACCTTGGGGTTTGGAGATGTCCTGCCGATTGGCGGAGTGGCCCGCGCGGCGGTTATCTTGGAGGCGGTGCTCGGTCATTTCTACTTAGCTGTCCTCGTCGCTCGACTGATCGGCTTGCATGTTGCCGACACGCGCCGACAATCATAGGCGACAGGTCACCGAGGCAGTGACGGCCTGGCCATTCGAACGCCAGACCGCCAAGAGTCAGAGACTAGTCGTCGAGATCGCACTGATGTTGAGCCGTCTTCCGCTTGCCGCCCGCGCAGTCTGCTCGGGTAGGTCCGGGTTCGAGCAAGTCGTCGGCGGCAATGCCGCCGTCAGGGCAATAGGTCGCTGACGGCGATGCGGACCGACGCGAACGCGAGAGGCACGGCGACGGCGGGCGCCGCCAAGCTCACAGCCGACCGATAGTGCCAGCCATACAGCGCTGACGGCACCGCGCCGGGAAGCCGATAGACCTCGAGGAGTCGATCAACGAGGTTGACGATCCAGTAGTCTTCGATGCCGGCTCGCGCGTACAGGCTGCCCTTGTGCTCCCGGTCGAAACGAAGGCTCGAGTCCGCCACCTCGATCGCGAGCGCGATATGTGCGGGGTGGGCATCGCGATAGTCGGCCGGGCGGCCCGGTACGACGGCCAGATCGGGCTCCGGTTCGGATTCCTCATCGAGCAACACGGGCTGCTGGGTCCGGACGACCCAGCCCGCGGGAAGGGCGGCCCGGAGCGCGTACTCCGCGACATTCACCGCCGAGCTGTGATACGCGCCCTTCGGCTCGGCCACGATGAGCTGGCCGCCGATGAGCTCGAGCGGCTCATCTTCGAATGCTCCCAGCTCGACCAGTCGGTCGTATTCGGTCCGTTTCCAGCGCCGCACGGTCAGCGGAGCCTGCCTCATGTCTTCACTCTAAGTCAGCAACGTCGGCCGCATCAACGCCACCGCGCGGATACGCTATCATCCCCGCTGAAAGGAGCCGGCCATGACTCCCCTGCCAGCGCGTCTTTCGCTGATCGTCCTGGGCCTCGCGTTGACGTCGCTCGCCACCGTGCCCGCGTCGTCACAGACCCCGGCGCGCGGCCACGCGGCGGAGGCGCGCGATATGGAGCTGGTCGGCTACGACGATCTGCAGGGACGCTCGGCGTATCAGCCGACGCTCCACAAGCAGGCCGGCCGCTACATCGCCTACGTGGGCCATCACGGCGGCCGGGCGCGCAATCCGCTGACCGGCGTCGAGGAGGACAACGGCACGTCGATCGTGGACGTCACCGACGCGGCGCGGCCGCGCTATCTGGCTCACATCCCTGGCGCGCCCGGCGGCTCCGAGCACGGCGGCGCCCAGATGGCGCGCGTCTGCGATCGCCAGGGCAAAACCTATCTGCTGAGAACGTTCGGCAACTCGGTGCCGAACTCGGGCCACGAGGTCTGGGACGTGACCGACCCCGCGAAGCCGCGCAAGGCGACCACGGTCGTGACGGGGCTCACTACCACGCACAAGAACTTCTGGGAGTGCGACACGGGCACCGCGTATCTCGTCTCGGGCGATCTGGCCAAGGCCGATCCGCTGCAAGTCGGCCCCTCGGGCTGGCGCACCGGGCGCATGACCAAGATCTACGACCTCAGCGACCCGGCGAAGCCGGTCTTCGTGCGCGACTTCGGCCTGGCCGGCCAGGAGCCCGGGTCGACCGGACCGGTCACCGTCGCCGCGGGCGCCCACGGGCCCATCGTGCTCGGCAACCGCGTCTATTTCGCCTACGGGACCAGCACCGACGGCGTGCTGCAGATCGTCGATCGTCAGAAGCTTCTCGGCGGCCCGAAGGAGCCGACGGCGGCCAACCTCAACGCGCCCGAGATCAGCCGGCTCTACATGTCGCCAAACTGGGGCGGCCACACGGCCTTCCCCGTCCTCGGGATGACGATCGGCGACTGGGCCCCGAACACCAAGGGCAACGTGCGCGACTTCGTGGTGCTGGTCTCGGAGGCGATCGCGAACGAGTGCCGCGAGTTCCGCCACGCGACGTTCATGGTCGACATCACCACCGAGACGCGGCCGTTCTCGGTCGCGACCTTCCAGGTGCCCGAGTCGCTCGGCGGCTTCTGCAAGCGCGGCGGCCGCTTCGGTCCGCACTCGAGCAGCGAGTCGTTCGCGCCGATCTTCTACAAGACGCTGGTCTTCGTCGCCTACTTCAACGCGGGCGTGCGCGCCGTCGACATTCGCAACCCGTATGCGCCGCGGGAGGCCGCGTTCTACATCCCGGCGACGACGGAGCGGACGGCCGAGCGCTGCGTCACCGAGCCGGCGCGCAGCTGCAAGGTGGCGATCCAGACCAACAACGTCGAGGCCGACGAGCGCGGCTTCGTCTACCTGGCCGACCGCGCGAACACCGGCCTGCACATCGTGCGGCTCACCGGCGAGGCCGCGAAGATCGTCGGGAACTGATCGGATATCGGGGGAGCGAGCGTCGCTCCCCCGATGGCGTTCTACTTGTCGCCGAGCGGCACGATCGCGTACATCCGGGGCTGATTGCCGACGACGCGCGTGACGTGGCCCTGCCCCGTGAGGTCCTCGGCCAGCACGACGTCGCCGGGCCCGACCCGCGCGACCGTCCCGTCGCCCACCTCGATCTCGGCCGTGCCCGAGAGCGAGATCGAATACTGGCGCCGCGGCGCGCAGTGCCAGCTGAGCACGTAGCCCGGCGGCGCCACGCGAAACGCGATGCCGCTCGCCGATTGCATCGACGTCCCCTCACCGTGCGCCCCTTCGACGTCCGAGAACGGCTTCATGTCGAGCGGCACCTCGGCGATGTGCGACTTGCCGTCCGAGCCGCTGTACACGCGAAAGACTTTCGGCATCGCCGTGTCCTGTCGTCGCCCGCGCGCTCAGCGCGCGGCGGCGGCAGCCTCCGGCATCTGGCGCACCACGCGGGTCTCGTGCACGGCCGGCGAGTAGATCTCGAGGACCTCGAGGTCGTCGGAGCAGTCGAGCTCGTTGTGGACGATCCCGGGCGGCTGCAGGATGCAATCGCCCTTGGTGAAGGTGTGCTCGCCGTGGTTCTCGTAGATGAACTTGATCCAGCCGTTGAGCACGTAGAACATCTGGAAGTCGCAGAGGTGCTGGTGCAGGCCGGTCGTGTGCAGCTCGTGGCTCACCGAGTCCTTCTTGATCCGGATCGTGTGGGCCCGGAACTTGCCGTGCGTCGCGTTCTCGATGCCGAGATCGCGGTATTCCATGAAGCTCCGGAGACCGGTCTTGTAGACCGCGTCCTTGGCCAGGCTCGCGCTGAAGAGCTGCTGGGGCTCGCTCATGGGTGATCCTCCTGGTTGATGTGTGAATCCTAGCTCGGCGCGCTGAACTCGAACGTCGTCCCGACCGAGCTCGCGGTGAAGCGCCCGGGCATCCGGTGCATGACCGCGGCGATCGCCTCTATGCCGGTGCAGTGCTGCGGTACCACGCGCTCGACGTCGAGCTCGCGGAACGCGTCGACAACCCGCGTGATGCGTGCGTCGTCGAGACCGCTCAGGTGAAAGCCGCCGATCACGGCGTGGACCTTCGGCACCCCGGTGACGCGGACGGCGTTGCGGCAGATCCCGACGATGCCCCGATGCGAGCAGGATGTGACCACGACGAGCCCGCGATCGCGCACGTTCGCCACCAGCGTCTGCTCGCCGATGAACGTGTCCTGGACGAGCTCGCCGTCCTCCTCGACGCGCAGGTTCGACGGGATCGTCTCCCACTCCTCGGTGGCGTGCATCTCGCCCGAGAGCCACAGCCCCTCGGCGATCGGCGTCGGCTTGGCGACCAGCCGCACGTCGATCTCGTAGCGCTCGATCTCGTCGCGGGACAGGCGGCCGCTGTACACGCGGCGCTCCCCGCGCTGCTGCCAGCGCGGCCTGAAGTGATCGACGCCGCCGTAGAAGGCCAGATCGCGGCGCAACCGGCGGCGCCAGGCGTGCAGGAAGCCGGTCAGTCCGCCCCAGTGGTCGCGATGCCCGTGGGAGAGGCCGAGCGCGTCGATCGAGCCCGGGTCGAGCGCGAGCTCGCGGAAGTTGTGGTTCATCGTGTCCGGCGTGAGCCCGAAATCGAGCGCCATCGTGAACCGCTCGCCGCCGCGGGTGACCTCGACCAGGTGCGCCAGGCCGTGCTCGGCCCGAAGATCCGGCATTTTACCAGCCACGAACGCGCTGTACCGGCGGGCCACGGCGTCGTCCTGCCGCAGGTTGTCGACATAATTGTCGACCACGGTGGTCACGCGGACGCGGTCGACGGCGGGGGCCGGCATGCGCGTATCCTACCAGGTGTCGATTTGGGCCGGGTGTCGGCGTCGTACTGGTGAGGCCGGTCGGGCCCGGGCGGGGCCCAGGCGGCCGAAATTATCCCGAGGAGGAAGGCTCATGCGCTACATGCTGCTCATCAGCTCCGAAAAGGGCGCGCCGCCGCCGCAGAAGGCCGAGATGGACGCCATCATGCAGGGCCACCAGCGCTTCGGCGCTGAGCTCCTGGCCCAGAAGAAGATGGTCCACGGCGAGCGCCTGCGCCCGGACGACGAGGCCAGCCGCATCCGTGTGAAGGCTGGACAGCGCCAGGTTACCGACGGGCCCTTCACCGAGACGAAAGAGGTGCTCGGCGGCTTCTACGTGATCGAGTGCGGCAGCAAGGCCGAAGCCATCGAGTGGGCGAAGAAGATTCCGCTCCAGGAGCGCGGCCACATCGACGTCGTCCCGGTCTGGGAGATGTAGCTTCATCGAGGCATAGCGGGCGCCGGCGCGAGCCGGCGTTTCGGGAGGGCCCCCGGCGCATCGGGTAACATTCCTGCCCGTGATCCCGAACGATCGCGAGCAGACGCCGGGTGCCGGCGCTCACGCGCCGGTGGCGGACGCGTTTCGCCGGGAGTACGCGCGCGTCGTCGCGGCGGTGCTCCGGCTCGTGCGCGACATCGACCTGGCCGAGGAGATCGTCCAGGAGGCGTTCGAGCAGGCGCTCGACCGCTGGCCCAGGACCGGAACGCCGGATCGACCGGGCGCGTGGCTCGTCACCACCGCGCGGCGCCGCGCTATCGATCGCCTGCGGCGAGGCCGTCGGGCGGAAGCGCGAGCCGACGCCATCGCCTACGAAGCCGCGCTCGCCGCCGATGACGAGATCCCCGACGTGACTGATCCCGAGACGATCGCCGACGACCGGCTGCGGCTGATCTTCACCTGCTGCCATCCTCGGCTGCCGGCCGACAGCCGCGTCGCCCTCACCCTGAAGCTGGTCGGCGGCCTCTCGACCGTGGAGATCGCGCGCGCGTTCCTGATGCCGGAGCCCACGATCGCCCAGCGCCTCGTGCGCGCCAAGCGCACGATCCGCGATCGCGCCCTGCCCTACGAAGTGCCCGAGGGCACCGAGCTCTCGGAGCG
>Ga0075423_10001017_pt1 | contig 23973 bp, 22 predicted proteins | sample SoiMethybrSBSTD2_FD_80114 | JGI IMG/M metagenome (GOLD analysis project Ga0075423, IMG submission 80114) | Bulk soil microbial communities from a Populus tree surrounding site in Tennessee, USA - Soil MetaG P. TD hybrid SBSTD2 | ecosystem: Environmental > Terrestrial > Soil > Tree plantation... | reverse complement strand
TCGTTCAACCTGCTGCCCGTGCTCACCGCCTATCAGAACGTCGAGCTCCCGCTGCTGCTCACCCGCCTGTCCAGCAGCGAACGCGCTGAGCGCGTGAAGCTCGCCTTGGACGTCGTGGGTCTCGCCGACCGTGCCGATCACTATCCCCGGCAGCTGTCCGGTGGACAGGAGCAGCGCACCGCCATCGCCCGCGCCATCGTCGCGGATCCCACGGTGATGCTGCTCGACGAGCCGACCGGCCAGCTCGATGCGAAGAGCTCACAGGAAGTGCTGGCGTTGCTCCAGCGCCTCAACAACGAGTTCAAGAAAACGATTATCATCGTTACGCACGACGCGCATGCGGCCGAGCGGTCCAAGACGACGCTGCACCTCGAGAAGGGCGATCTGATCGAGAAGCCGCGCGCGATGGCAGGAGCAGCGCGGTGAAGTACCTGCAGCTGGTGGTCGCGAACCTCGGCCGGCACAAGCTTCGGACCGTGCTCACCGTCGCGAGCGTGGCCCTGGCGCTATTCCTGTTTGCGTCGCTCCGCAGCGTCACCACGACGATGGCGGCAGCGGCGCAGTTTGGAGGCGCGCGCCGCCTGGTCACCCTCAACGCGACCGGACTCGTGTTTCCGCTGCCGCTCGCCTACGCGAACCGCATCAAGGCGCTCCCCGGGGTCACCGGCCTCTCGTGGGCCAACTGGTTCGGCGGCCGTTACGGCGACGGGAAAAACTTTTTCGCCAACTTCGCGGTCGACGCCGAGTCCTACCTCGCCCTGTATCCCGAGATCGTGATGCCGGCCGATCAGAAGCAGGCGTTCGTGCAGGACCGCACCGGCGCGATCATCGGCGACCGCCTGATCAGTCAGTTCGGCTGGAAGCTGGGGCAGAACGTCACGCTGCAGGGCACGATCTTTCCCGGCGACTGGACGTTCAAGGTCGACGGTGTCTACCACCCCACCGATCCGGCGATCGGGGACAACGTGCTGATCTTCCATCACGACTATTTTGACGAGCGGATCGGCCGGGCCGGAATCGCCGGGTGGTACATCGTCGAGATCGATGACCCATCGCGCGCGCCGGCCATCGCCAAGACGATCGACGACCTGTTCCGCAACTCGAGCTCGCCGACCAAGACCGGCACCGAGCGCGAGTTCCAGGCGAGCTTCGCGACGATGTGGGGCAACGTGAGCTTCCTGATGAGCACGATCGGCCTGGCCGTTGTGTTCGCGATCCTGCTCGTGACGGCGAACGCGATGATGATGAGCGCGCGTGAGCGCACCGGTGAGATCGCGGTCCTCAAGACCGTCGGATTTTCCGACAAGCTCCTATTTACCCTCGTGATGGTCGAAGCCGGTGCCATGGCGCTCACCGGCGCGGCGATCGGACTCGGTGGCGCGACGCTGCTCTATCCGGCCATCCACTTCAACGGCGCGGGTTTCCTGCCGGGATTCAAGGTCGCGACCAGTACGCTGATCTTCGGCGCGCTCGTCGCCCTCGGCCTGATGCTGGCGAGCGGCCTGGTGCCGGCGCTGCGGGCGGCGCGGTTGCCGGTCGTGCAAGCGCTCCGGAAGGTCGAATGATCCCGATCGTCTACAACGTGCGCAGTGTCGTGCAGCGCCCCCTGTCCACGGCGCTCACCGCCCTTGGCGTCGGCCTGGTCGTCGCGGTGTTCATCGGCATGCTGGCGCTCGCGAACGGTTTCCGCTCGGCGCTCGCCCGCACCGGCTCGGAGACCAACGCGATGGTGCTGCGCAAAGGGGCTGACTCGGAGCTGTCGAGCGGTCTCGGTCGAGACGTTGCGAGCATCATCGCGGCCGATCCGCATGTCGCGACCGGCGGCGACGGCCGCCCGCTCGTGTCGCCCGAGGTGTACGTGCTGATTCCGCTCGGCAAGGTGTTCGACACGACGCAGGTGGCCAACGTGGTCGTGCGCGGCGTGAGCGATCAGGCATGGCAGGTGCGGAACCATGTGAAGATCACGGCGGGGCAGCGCCCCACGTCGGGGCGAGCGGAAGTGTGCGTCGGAAGCCGGCTGACGCAGCGCTTCCCGCACACGCAGGTCGGCCAGACGCTGCGATTCGCGGGCCGCGACTGGAATGTGGTCTGCAATTTCAGCGCTGCCGGCTCGGCATTCGAGTCCGAAATCTGGGGCGAGAACGAGCAATTCATGCCCGTGTTCCGCGGCGACGTCTTTCAGTCGATCACGTTCCGGCTAAAGGATCCCGCGGCATTCGACGAGGCGCAGCGCTCGCTGCAGGCGGATAAGCGCATGACGGTGGACGTCCATCGTGAGTCGGCGTTTTACGCGCAGCAATCCCAGCTCCTCAGCAACATCCTGAGCTTTCTCGCGATCGTGATCACCGCGATCATGGCGGTCGGCGCCGTGTTCGGCGCGATCAATACGATGTACGCCGCGGTGGCCTCCCGTGCACCAGAGATCGGCGTGCTGTTGACGCTCGGATTCAAGCCGTGGACCGTGCTCGTGAGCTTCCTGGCCGAGTCCGCCTTCATCGCGCTCATCGGCGGAATCCTCGGCTGCCTGTTCGCGCTCCCCATCAACGGCATCGTGACCGGGACCACGAACTGGTCGAGCTTCAGCGAGATCGCTTTCAGTTTTCGCATCACGCCGCTCCTGCTAGGCGTGGGAATCGCCTTCGCGGTCCTGATGGGTGTGATCGGCGGTTTCTTCCCGGCGCTGCGCGCCGCCCGGCTCCAGGTGGTGCAGGCGCTCAGGTGAAAGTCACCGCGCTCGCCGCGCACACACCGGAAGCGGTGCGCGCGGCGCTCGCGGCGCGGGGATGGGAAGCACAGCCCGCGTGGTTTGCCGCGACGGGCATCCAGCCATTCGTCGTGCTCATCGAAGACATTACGGAAGAAGAGCGCGAGGCGCTCGTGCACTGGGGCTCGAAGTCCGGCGCCGATGTGCTGACCGGCGAGGGCTGGGCGCTCGTGGCTGGTTCTACCAGCCGCATCGCGCCACTCGCGCGCTACGACCGAGTGGCCCCCGAACTGTCGCGCCTTACCCCCGAACTCGGGAAGCTGCTCGCCGCTCGAGCCGAGCCGCCGCGCACCTGGACGATCAAAGGTGTCGAGCTGTCGCTCGAAAAACCCGTGATCATTGGCATCCTGAACATTACGCCTGACTCGTTTTCCGATGGTGGCCATCTGCCGTCAGCCGACGCGGCAATCGAACATGGCAGACGGCTGACGGCAGATGGCTGTCAGCTCTTAGACGTCGGCGGTGAGTCGACCCGCCCGGGCGCAGCTCCCGTGTCGGTGCAGGAAGAGATCTCACGCGTGGTCCCGGTAATCCGGGGCCTCGCGAAACGGGGGCTCGGCCCGATCTCGGTCGACACCCGGAAAGCCGAGGTTGCGCGGGCGGCGCTCGATGCCGGTGCGGCCGTGATCAACGACGTTTCCGGGCTGCGGTTCGATGCCGAGTTGGCCGCGGTCGCCCGCGAATCGGAGGCCGGGCTCATCCTGATGCACATGCGCGGCACTCCGGCTACGATGGACGATCTGGCCAAGTACAACCATGTCGCTGCCGAGGTCGCAGCGGAGCTGGCGGCCGGGGCGGCAAAGGCGGAACGGGAGGGCATCGCGCGGGAGCGCATCGTTGTGGACCCGGGCTTCGGGTTCGCCAAGACCGCGACGCAGAATTTTCGGTTGCTCGATGAACTGGCAACGATCGTCGCGCTTGGCTATCCTGTAGCCGTCGGCCTGTCGCGCAAGCGGTTTGTGGGAGCGGCGACGGGACGGCCGGTGGAGGACCGCGATCGGGCCACCGCCGTCGCATGCGCCCTGGCCTGGGAACGGGGGGCGCGGCTGTTCCGGGTTCACGACGTCGCACTCACGCGCGAAGCATTGGCACTGGCGAACGCTACGACCAATCCACAATGAACGTCGACGCCTTCAAATTTCTGTCGCCCAGACTCTGGCCGGATGTGTTCGAGATCCTGCTAGTGTCGTTCGTCATCTACCGGTTCCTGCTGTTCCTCGTCGGGACCCGCGCGATGCAGATCGTGATCGGCCTGGTGATCCTGTCGCTGACCTACTTCGTGGCCGTGTTCGCCAAGTTCACGATCATCTATACCCTGCTGGGCGTCGTGTTTACCTATGGCGCGTTCGCGGCGATCGTCGTCTTCCAGCCGGAGCTGCGCAACGCGCTGGCGCGGCTCGGGCAATCACGTTTGATGCGCGCCTTCTCGCGCAGCGACCGGCAATCGGTGGCGGAAGAGATTGCGGAGGCGCTGGACCGGCTGTCCCGCGCGGGCACCGGCGCGATCATCGCGGTCGAGGGCGACATCGGGCTGGAAGAGTTCATCACCACCGGCGTGCCGGTGGAAGCCAAAGTGTCGGCCGATCTCGTGACGACGATCTTCACGCCGTACTCCCCGCTGCACGATGGAGCGGTCCTGATCCGCGGCGATCGGATCATCGGCGCGGGGTGCGTGCTGCCGCTCACGCAGTTCAAGGTCGCCGACAAATCGCTCGGCACGCGCCATCGCGCGGCCCTCGGGTTGTCGGAGGAGACCGATGCGACGGTGTTGTGCGTGTCGGAGGAGACGTCCACGATTTCCGTCGCGAGTCATGGACTGTTGTACCGGCATCTCACGCCGCAACAGGTGCGCGATCTCCTCTCCGGTGCCGTCTCGCATCTCGAGGGCGGCGAGCGCGTGACTCAGCCTGCCACCTAAACCACCGTACCGGGAGGCGGCGGCCGTCGCGCTCCTGGTCCTCATCGGTTTTGTCATCACGCTCGCGCCCACGGTCACACTGTGGGACGCGGGGGAATTCATCACCGCCGCCAAAGTGCTCGGGGTGCCGCATCCGCCCGGCACACCGCTGTTCGTCCTGCTGGGCAACGTCTGGGGCGGCATCGTCCGCGTCGGGGCGTATGCCTGGCGCCTGAACCTGATGAGCGCCTGCTTTTCCGCCGCGGGCGCGGGCTGTCTGTTTCTCGTGGCGCATCGGCTGCTGCAGGGCGAGGCGCCCTGGCTCCGCATCGGCGGTGCCGCGGCCGCGGCGATCCTGTCCGCTTTCACGTTCACCGAGTGGCAGAACAGCAACGAGACCGAGGTCTACACCGTCGCGACGTTCAGCATCGCGGCGATTTGCCGGCTGTGCCTGCGGTGGCGCGACGTGCGGGGCACGCCCCGCGCATCACACATTCTGCTGCTCATCGTCTACATCGCCGCGCTGTCGGTCGGGAATCACCTGCTGGCGCTGCTCGTCGGGCCGGCGGTCTCCCTGTTCATCGCGTACACGCTGCGGACGCAGCCGGCCGCGGATCACGCGGAGCGCGACATGGAATGGGCGGAGTGGGCTACGCTGACGGCGTTGTGGTTCGTCCTGGTCGCGGTCGGGCTGGGAAGCACACCGCTGCTGATCGTGGGCGGTGTCCTGGTCGCGGCCGCGATCGTGGCGTGCATGATGACCGGCTCGCGTGCGTTTCCCGTCATTGCGATCGTGGCTGCGGCGGCCGGAGTGTCGATCTACGCGTTCCTCTACATCCGTGCCGGTCTGCACCCCGTGCTCAACGAGGCCGACCCGGAGAACTGGCGCAACCTGCTCGCGGTCATCCGGCGCGAGCAATTCGGCAGCCGCGGTCTCCTCGACAATCCGATGTTCTATCCCGGTCCCGACAATCCCGGCCGGACGATAAAGGTGTTCGGACAACAGCTCCTCAATTTCTTCCAGTACTGCTCGTGGCAATGGGGTCGCTCGCTGCCGACGCCGGCCATGGTGGGCGTCGCGCTGCTGTTCGTCTCGCTCGGCATGTTCGGATTCGAGTTCACGCGCCGCCGCGACCGCGGCATTGCGTTCCTCCTCGGCGCGCTCTGGCTGGTGACCGGCCTCGGCCTCGTGGTCTACATGAACTTCAAGGCGGGGTTCTCCCTCTTCTGGGACCAGTACCCGTCGATCGATCAGCACGAGGTGCGCGAGCGCGACTACTTCTTCGTCGTGAGTTTCCAGATCTGGGGTGTGTTCGCGGCGCTGGGGCTGGTTCGGGGATTGGCCGTCGTCACGCAAACGGGGACGCTCGGCGCGCGCCGGTTCGCGATTGCCGGCTCCACGGTGATCGCATTGCTGCCGTTCGCCGCCAACTTCACGGCGGCCTCCCGCCGTCACGGTCCCGATGCGACAGTCGCGCGCGACTTCGCGTACAATCTGGTGCAATCGGTCGAGCCGTACGGCGTGCTGTTTGCGTACGGCGACAACGACACGTTCCCGGTGTGGTATCTGCAGGAAGTGGAAGGCATCCGGCAGGACGTGACGCTCATCAACCTCTCGCTAGCCAATCTCGATTGGTACTTGAGCCAGCTCGCGTCGCGGCCTACCAGGCCGTTCGATCCGGCGCACGCGCCCGCGATCTACCGGACCCTCGTGCCCGCTGTGCCGCCGACCGGTCCGATCCTGCGGATGACACCCCAGGACATCGCGCAGCTGATGCAGCCGATGCAAGTGAGCGAAGACGCCGTGTTCCGCGCGGGATCCTTCGAGCTCCCGGTGCGCAAGGGACAGGTCCTGCGGACGTCGGATCTCGTCATCTTCACGACGATTTTGCAGGATCTGGCGACGCGGCCGATCACGTTCGGCGTGTCGTCGGGTCGCGGCTCGTGGCTCGGCCTCGATCCTCATCTCGTCTTCCACGGCCTGGTCTTCAAGATTTCGCCGCAGGCCGATACCACGCGCCGGTACCTGCGCGGCGTCCAGGGGACGATGGTGGATTCCACCCGGACCCATCTGCTCGTCGACTCCGTGTTCTCATTCGGGAAACTGCTCGACGCCGATTCGCTGGTCCTCGAGCCCGCCGCCCAACAGGTCGCGACGTCGTTTTCGGTCCCATTCCTGGAGCTCGGGAACGCCGCCGTCCTGCGCGGCGATCAGCGCCAGGCGTTGTCCTATCTGCGCCGCAGCTATCACTTGAGTCCCAGCAAGGCGCTTGGCGACATCATCCACCGCGTTGAGACAGAGGGCGTGCAGAGTCTGTTTCGTCGCTAGCCCCTTATATTCACCGGCTATGGGTTTCGAGGCCCTCCCGGAGCGTCTGGCCCAGGTGAGGGCCGAGCTTGCGCGACGTGCCCCACAGCCGATCACGATCGTCGCGGTGACCAAAGGGTTTGGGACGGAAGCGATTCGCGCGGCGCTGGACGCCGGCCTTGCCGACATCGGTGAGAATCGCGTGCAGGAAGCCGTACACAAGCAGGAGGAGTTGGGAGTCGGGAGTCAGGAGCTCGGGATTCGGTGGCACCTCATTGGCCACCTCCAGCGTAACAAGGCTCGGGTCGTCGCGGGGCGCTTCGACCTGGTACATTCGCTGGATTCGCTCGAGCTGGCGCGAGAGCTGGATCGCCGGTCACCGGAACCACAGCGGGTGTTGTTGCAGGTGAACGTGGCGCGCGAAGCACAGAAGAGCGGATGCGCGCCGGAGGACGCACCGATGCTGGCGCGGCAGATCACCGCGCTGGAGCATCTGCGGCTGGAAGGCTTGATGACGCTGGCACCATTGACGGATGACGTGGACGTGCAGCGCCGGACATTCCGGGGGCTGCGCGACCTGCGCGATAGAATCAAGGAGGAGGACGGAGTATGGCTACCGACCCTCTCGATGGGGATGTCCGACGACTACGCTTCAGCAGTCCTCGAGGGAGCAACGGTGATCCGCTTGGGTACCGCCCTGTTCGGTCCGAGGCTGATGCCGTGAATGACGATGCGTTCAACCTGACGCCGCTCGATATTCGCAAGCAGGAGTTCCGGAAGACGCTGCGCGGCTACGACCCGCTGAGCGTCGAAGACTTCCAGATGCGCGTCGCCGACGCGCTGGAGCGCGCGATGCGCGAGCGTCAGGTTCTCGAAGAGCGCGTCTCGGCGCTGACCGACCAGCTGCGCGTATTCCGCGAACGCGAGAAAGCGATGAACGAAGCGCTCGTGGCGGCGCAGCAGCTGCGCCAGGACTCGCGCGCCGCCGCCGAGCGTGAGGGGCAGGTGATTCTCCGCGAAGCGGAAGCGAACGCGAAACGGCTGCTCGACGAAGCGCGCAGCGCCGAAACCGCGGTGAAGGTGAAGATGGCGGAGACCGAGCGGCAGTTTCAGCAGTACATGGGCGGCTTTCGCGCCCTGCTCGAGCGCCAGCTCGCCGAGCTGCGCGCCCTGGATGGAGGGGGGGGGAGCCAGAAAGCGTGAGCGCAGTCTCCGTCACAGACGCGGTCCGCGCCGTGAAGACGCGGACCGCTATCGTTCCGGAAGTCGCGGTCATTCTCGGCACGGGACTTGGCGGGTTGGCCGACGAGCTCAAGGCCGACGTCACGATCCCGTACGCCGACGTCCCGGGCTTCCCGCGACCCACGGTGGAGACCCACGCGGGCCGGCTGTTGTTCGGTACCCTGGGCGATACGCGCGTCGCGATGATGCAGGGCCGCTTTCATCGCTATGAGGGCTACTCGCTGCAACAGGTCGCGTTTCCCGTCCGCGTGCTGCGCGCGCTGGGCGCCAAGACGTTGATCGTTTCCAACGTCTCGGGCGGCATGCATCCGCTCTGGTCCACCGGCGATCTCGTCCTCATCTCCGATCACATCAACCTGCTCGGCGACAATCCGCTAGTGGGGCCGAACGTCGACGCCGAAGGCCCGCGCTTTCCCGACATGTCGGCCGCGTACGATCCCGAGCTGCGCAAGCTGGCGCGCACCGTCGCGCTCGAGCACAAGATCGTGTTGCGCGAAGGCGTCTACGTCGCGGTGCCGGGTCCGAACCTCGAGACCCGCGCCGAGTATCGCATGCTGCGCGCGCTCGGCGCCGACCTCGTGGGGATGAGTACCGTACCCGAAGTCATCACCGCGGTCCACCAGGGCATGCGGGTGCTCGGCCTCTCGATCATCACCGACAACTGCCTCCCCGACGCGCTCGAGCCGATGTCGGTCGAGCAGATCATCGCGGTCGCGCGCGGCGCCGAGCCCAAGCTCGCGGCCGTCGTGCGCGGCGTGCTGGAGCAGCTCTAGCTGATGCCGTATCCGCCTTCGGACGCGACGCAGTCGATCGACGAGCTGGAGAAGCACCTGCTCGCGACCTGGAAGCAGGAGCACCTGTTCACGCGGGTGAGCGAGGCGACGCGCTATGGGCCGCCTTTCATCTTCTATGAAGGGCCGCCGACCGCGAACGGGCGTCCCGGCATTCACCACGTCTTCTCGCGCACGCTCAAAGATCTGATCTGCCGCTTCCACACGATGCTGGGGCAGGGGGTCACACGCATCGCGGGGTGGGACACCCACGGCCTGCCCGTAGAAATCGAAGTCGAGAAAGCGCTCAACATCAACGGCAAGCGCGAGATCGAGGCGTACGGGGTCGAGCGGTTCAACAAGCTGTGCCGCGAAAGTGTGTTCAAGTACAAGGCCGATTGGGAAGCGCTGTCTGACCGCATCAGCTACTGGCTCGACTACGAGCATCCGTACGTCACCTACAGCAATAACTACATCGAGACGGTGTGGTGGTTGCTGAAGCGGCTGCACGAGAAAGCGCTGCTCTACCGGGGGCACAAGGTCCTGCCGTACTGCCCGCGCTGTGGCACGGTGCTGTCGTCGCATGAAGTCGCGCAGGGCTATGAGACCGTGCAGACCAACTCGGTCTACGTCGCGTTCCCGCTGCTGGCGCGGAAGGGCGATGCGGCGCGCGAGCTCGTGATCTGGACGACCACACCCTGGACCCTCGTGTCCAACGTCGCCGTCGCCGTGCATCCCGATCTGGAGTACGGCGAGTACGCGCTCGCCGACGCGGCCGGCAAGGTCACCAACTACATCGTTGCGACGGCGCGCGTCGGCGACGTCCATATCCACGGCCGTCCGCTCGCGCAGGGCGAGCGCATCAAGACATTCCCCGGCAGGGACCTGGTCGGCAAGAAATACGCGCGCCCGCTCGAGGTGGTCGCGCTGCCGCCGGAAGGACAGCGCGCCGTCGTGATTGCCGGCTCGTTCGTGACGGCGGACGAGGGCACGGGACTCGTGCACATGGCGCCGGCATTCGGCGCCGATGACTACGCGGCGGGTCAGCAAAACGGTCTCGCCTTCGTGAACCCTGTCGCCCCCGACGGCACGTTCCGGGGCACGACCTGGCCCGAGATCGAAGGCAAGCTCGTCACCGACAAAGAAACGAACCGCCTGATCATCGACCGGTTGAAGCACGACGGCCGCTGGCTCGAGACTCGGGCCTTCTCGCACAGCTATCCGCACTGCTGGCGCTGCGATTCGCCGCTCATCTACTACGCCCGCAGCTCCTGGTTCGTCCGGACCACCGCGGTGAAGGCGCGGATGCTCGAGATCAACGCCGAGATCGACTGGCATCCGCCCGAGACGGGCGCCGGCCGCTTCGGGGAATGGCTCGAGAACAACGTCGACTGGGCGCTGTCGCGCGACCGCTACTGGGGCACACCGCTGAACATCTGGGAGTGCGAGACCGATCGCGAGCATCGCGAAGTGATCGGATCGTACGAAGAGCTGTCGCAGCGCTGGGGAAAAGCGCTGCCGGCCGATTTCGATCCGCACAAGCCGTACATCGACACCTACACCTGGTCGTGTCGCGATTGCGGCGGAACGATGCGGCGCGTGCCCGAGGTGATCGACGCGTGGTTCGACTCGGGCTCGATGCCGTATGCGCAGTGGCACTACCCGTTCGACCATCAGGCCGACTTCAAGTCGCATTTTCCGGCCGACTACATCTGCGAAGGCGTGGACCAGACGCGCGGCTGGTTTTACTCGTTGCTCGCGATCGGCGTGACGGCGTTCGACTCGCTCGTCTACAAGCACGTGATCGTGAATGAGCACGTGCTCGACGTGCACGGGCAGAAGATGTCGAAGAGCCGCGGCAACGTGGTTGATCCGTGGAAGGTGATCGGCGAGCACGGCGCGGACGCGGTGCGGCTCTACCTCCTCGGTCAGAGTCAGGTCTGGCTGCCGAAGCGCTTCGATGAGAAACAGATCCCGGAGGTGTCGGGCGGATTCCTGAACACGCTGCGGTCTACGTATGACTTTTTCCGCCGCTACGCCCAGGACTGGAATCCGCCGGCCGAGGCAGACGCGACGCCCGCCAGCGAGCGGCCGGCCGCGGACCGCTGGCTCCTCGCCCGGCTCGATGAAGTCGTCGCGAGCGTCCGGGCATCGTGGTCCGCCTACGACGTCACGGCCGGCGTCCGTGCCATCATGGATTTCGTCGGCGAAGACCTCTCGCGCTGGTACATCCGGCGAAACCGGCCGCGCTTCTGGGCGCCCGACCGCGCGACCGATCCCATCGCGCTCGAAACGCTGCACGAGGCGCTGGTCGCCGCCGTCCGGATGCTCGCGCCCGCGGCCCCCTTCATCTCCGACTGGGTGCACCGGGCCCTGACGGGCACCTCCGTCCACCGCGCCCCGTTCCCCGCCGACCGGGGGCACCGGGAACCGGAGCTCCTGGCGGCCATGAGCACGGTCCGGCGCCTGGCCTCGCTGGCCCGGGCAGCCCGGGAATCGCGTAACCTGCGGGTCCGGCAGCCCCTGGCCCGCATGCAAGTGGCCGTTCCGGCCGCCGCCCAGGGCCCGGCCTTGTCAGACCTATTAGATATTCTGGCTGCCGAAGTCAACGTAAAAGCCGTCCAAGTGGTCGCATCGGACCACGATCTGGTGCGGCTGCGCGGCAAAGCGAATTTTCGGACCCTCGGGAAGCGGTACGGCAAGGACACGCCGCGAGCCGCGGCGGCCGTGGCGGATCTGTCAGCGGCGGATCTGCAGGCGTTGGAGCAAGGCGGCGTGGTTCGCAGCGGCGAGTTTGAGTTTCATCCGGACGACCTGACCGTCACGCGCGAAGTCGCCAGCGAGTGGCTGGTGCAGGCCGATGGCCCGTACGTCGTCGCGCTGGATCCGGCATTGAGCGACGATCTGGTGCAGGAAGGGTTGGCGCGCGAGGTCGTGAATCGCGTGCAGCGTCTCCGCAAGGAGGCGGGATACGAATACACGACGCGCATCGAGTTGAGCGTCGCCGGCGCCGAAGACGTGGTCGCCGCGACGCGCGCGTTTTCGGGGGTCGTGGAAGGTGAAACACTCGCGCGCCGGATGGTGTTGGGAGGAGGCGCCGCGCTCGACGAACCCGACTTGCAGCGTGAAGTGGACATCGAGGGGCGCCGGGTTACGATTGCGCTCCGGCGTCACGACGGAAGAAAGGGCGGAACCCGATAATGCCGACCAAGTCGACCAAGATTAAGGCCAAAGGCGGCGGCCTCAATAAAAAGCAGCTGACCCATCTCGAGAAGCGGCTGCTCGAAGAGCGCGCCCGCGTCATCAAGGAGCTGGGTCACTACGGTGAGTCGTTCAACTCCAGCCTCCAGGCGTCCGACGGCGACCTCTCGAGCTACTCCTTCCACATGGCCGATCAGGGCACCGACGCGATGGAGCGCGAGAAGGCGTTCTTGTTCGCGTCGCAGGAGGGGCGGTACCTGTGGCACGTGAACGAGGCGCTGCGCCGGTTGTACAGCTCGCCTGAGCGCTTCGGGCGCTGCGAGCAATGCGGCGAACCGATCGGGTTCGACCGTCTCGATGCGCTCCCGCACGCCCGCCTGTGCATCAAGTGCAAGGCGAAAGAGGAAGATGGTAAACGCCGCTGAGCGCCGGTTGTTCTGGGGAACGGCGACCGCGGTCGTCGTCTCCGACTTCGTCACCAAACTGATCGCGGAATCGTTCCTGGCGCGGCGCCTGCCGCTCCGGGTCATCGGCGACGTCGTGCAGTTTCGCCTCGTCTACAACGAAGGCGCGGCGTTCGGCCTGCACGTCGGCGACAACTCGCGCTGGATTTTTCTCGGGCTGGCCGTCGTCGCGCTGTTCGTCCTCGGCTCGCTGGTGCGGGGCACGCGCCCCGGTGACCGGTTCCGCCTCATCGCGCTGGCGCTGGTCTGCGGCGGGGCGGTCGGCAATTTGATCGACCGGATTCGCAGCGCGCAGGGCGTCGTCGACTTCGTGGACGTCGGCATCGGCGCCTGGCGCTGGCCAACCTTCAACGTCGCCGATTCCGCCATCACGATCGGCGCGATCGCACTCGGACTCTCGCTGTGGCAGGAAGGCCGCGCGCAGCAACGGGCGAAGGAGGCGCGCGCGGCGGAACCTTGAACATCACCTTCTGTGTTGTGCGTACCACCGAACGCCTCGATCGCTTTCTCGCCGACCAGCTCGCTCTTTCTCGCACCACCGCAGCACGCCTCATCGCCGACAAGCGCGTGACCGCGCGCGGCAAAGCGCTGCGCGCCTCCGTCCTCCTCGAACGCGGGATGGAAGTGACGGTCGACCTCCCCGACAAGGCACCCCCACGCATTTACACGCCGTCCCACGCCGACCTGAGTTTTGTGTACGAGGACGAGCACCTCGCGGTCCTCGACAAGCCGGCGGGACTCGTCGTCCATCCCGGTCCCGGCCACTGGAACGACACGCTCGTGAATGTGCTAGTCGGGCGGGGCACCGACCTGTCGGGCGGCGCGGCCGCGGAAGCGGGCCGCCCCGGCATCGTGCATCGGCTCGACCGCGACACGTCCGGACTGCTGGTCGTCGCGAAGAGCGATCTGGCGCACCGCCGCCTCGCGGGTGCCATCGAACGCCGCGCCGTCAAGCGCGTGTACGCGGCGCTCGTGTGGGGCCATCTGCGGAAGAGTGCGGTGGACATCGAGGCGCCGATCGCGCGCCATCCAAAGGAACGCAAACGCATGACGGTCGCGCAGGGCGGCCGGCACGCGACCACACATGCCGCCGTCGTCGCGCGATTCGACCACGCGGACCTGCTCCGCGTCCGACTCGGCACCGGTCGCACCCACCAGATTCGCGTGCACCTCGCGCACATCGGCTGTCCCATCGTCGGCGACCGCGAGTACACGTTTGGTGGCAGCCGGCGCGTGACACCGTCGGCGCGGAAGGAGGCGGAGCGCCTCGAGACGCTCGCGCCGCGCCAGTTGTTGCACGCCGCTGCGCTTTCGTTCGTGCATCCGGTGACCGGTGTCACGCTCTCGCTCACGTCGGAATGGCCCGAAGACTTGCGTCCGGCGCTCGCGGAAGCGGCAGGCGACGCGAATTTGCTTGCTCAGCGCAACCCCTTGCAGTATCTTGGCTTCTTCGCATCCGATGACTGAAGGAAGCCTCGTCTCCGCCCGACTGCTGGTGTTCCGCGTGGGAACACTGGCCTGCGCGGTCGACGTGGACCAAGTGCGGGAGATTCTCCCGCGCCTCCCAACGACGCGTATCCCGGGCGCGCCCCTGGTCGTGGCGGGGCTCGTGAATGTCCGCGGCACTCTGGTGACGGTCGTGGAAGGGTGGCGTGCCCTGGGCCTCCCGCCGCTCTCCCCAAGCCCATCCCCAGACGAAGCAGTCACCGGATCGACGATCATCCTCGAGATGGGCAAGGGCGAGGAGACAGGGAACGGGGGCAGCGGGGGCGGCGGCGAAGCGCGAAAGCTGCTCGGCTTTACCGTAGACGAGGTGATGGACATGCTGGCGAGCGCTGAGACCACGCTGGAAGATCGGAAAGGTCTCCCGGGGGTCGATCCGACCCTGGTGCGCGCCGTCGGCCGGCGCAATGGTGAGTTGTTCATCGTCCTGGATGTCGCGGCGCTGTTAGGGCCGATTCTGAACTTCGTAAGGAGCGAGCGGTGAGCCACACGGTTCTCGTCTGTGACGACGCCATCTTCATGCGCACGATGATCACCGACATCCTGGCCCAAGCCGGATTCGAGGTCGTCGGCGAGGCGGAGACCGGCACGCAGGCCGTCGAGAAGTATCGGCAGCTCAAGCCGGACCTGGTCACCATGGACATCGTGATGCCCGACATGGGCGGCATCGACGCGGTCCGCGAGATCGTCAAGCAGGACCCCGACGCCAAGATTCTGATGTGCAGTGCCATGGGCCAGCAGGCGCTGGTCGTGGAAGCCATCCAGGCGGGCGCCAAGGATTTTGTCGTCAAGCCGTTCCAACCCTCCCGCGTGCTCGAAGCCGTCCAGCGCGTTCTGGGCTAGTCATGGATCTTTCGCAGTACGCCGAGCTGTTCCTGGCCGAAAGCCGCGAGCACTTGAGCGCCTGCAATCAGCTGCTGCTCGAGTGGGAGCGGAATCGCGCCTCGCCCGAGCCGGTGAGCGGCCTGTTCCGCGCGGTGCACACGATCAAAGGGATGGCGGCGACGATGGGCTACGGTCGCGTCGCCGATCTCGCGCACCGGATGGAGAATTTGCTCGACCATCTGCGCCGCAGCGGGCGCGCGCCCGCCGACGAAATCATTCAGCTGCTGTTCCGCGCCACCGATGCGCTCGAGAAGGCGGTCGGGCTCGCCGTTGCGGGCCGGGAGCGCGACGCGGACCTCTCGGTCCTCACTGACATCGATCACGCCGCGATTCAGACGAAGCCGGCGCCGCAGCCCAGCGCGCTCGCGCGCCACTTCGCACCCGAGCCCGTCGAGGAGCCGAGTCTCCCGGTTGCGTCTGCTGCGCCGGCTGCTCGGATCATCGACATCGTGATACGTTCCGAAGCGCCCCTCAAAGGCGGCCGGGCGATGCTGGCCCTGCGCAAGTTGCAGACGCTGGGCAAAGTGGAGCGCGTGCAGCCGCCCGTTGCCGTGTTCGAGTCGGATGATTTCGATGGCCGGTTCGTGTGCGAGCTCGACACCGCCGCCGCGCCCGCTGCGATCGAGGCCGCCGTGCGGTCGGTGGGCGACGTCGAGCGCGTAACGGTGGCCGGCGGTGCAGCCGTTGGGGTCGACGAGCCACAGGCGAGTGCGGCCGAGGGCGCGGCCGGTGGTGGACGCACTCGCCACATCCGCGTGGATCTCCGCCGGCTCGACACCCTCATGGATCTGATCGGTGAGCTCGTGACGGAGCGCGGCCGGCTGAACGATCTCGCGGCGCGCTGGGTGGGCCAGGATCCGGAGATCGACGAGGTTGCGATCCATATCTCGCGCCTGTCCGCCGATCTGCAGAACGAAATCATTCAGGCGCGGATGACGCCGGTGTGGCAGGTGTTCGACCGCTTCCCGCGGTTGGTGCGCGACGTCGCGCGCCAGCTCGACAAGCAGGTCGCCTTCCGCGTCGAGGGAAAAGAGATCGAGCTCGACCGCGAAATCCTCGACGCGCTCGGCGACCCGCTGGTGCATCTACTGCGCAACGCGGTCGATCACGGGATCGAGCCCCCCGCCGAGCGCAAGCGTCACAAAAAGGATCCGGAAGGCGAAATCGTTTTGTCAGCCGTGCGCGAGCGCTCGAGCGTGGCGATCAGCATCTCGGACGATGGCCGCGGCATCGATCGCGTCAAAATCCTCGAGAAGGCGAAGCACGAGGGCATCGTCGGACCGCACGTCGAGTCGCTGTCGGACGATCAATTGTTGCGGGTGCTCGCCCGGCCGGGGTTCTCCACGGCAGAAGCGGTGACGAGCGTCTCCGGCCGCGGCGTCGGGATCGACGTCGCAATGACGCGCATTCGCGCGTTGGGCGGCTCGGTTGAAATCCGCACCGAGCCGGGGAAGGGCACGGCGTTCGTGCTGCGCCTGCCGGTCACGCTGGCGATCGTGCGCGCGTTGATCGCCGCCGTGGGGCAGGAGCGCTACGCGCTACCGCTCACCTACGTCGCCGAGACGGTCGAATTTGGGACCGTCCCGTTGACGACGATGGAAGGCCGCGATGCGATCGTGCTACGCGATCGCGTGGTCCCGCTCGTGGATTTGCGGAAACTGCTGGGAACGAATGGCGGCGCCCCCGCACCGCCGCCGCGCCGCCCCGTCATTGTTTTGGAAATGGGTGAGCGGCGTGCCGGCATCGTGGTGGACGGCATGTTGAGCCAGCAGGAGATCGTCGTGAAGGGGTTCGACGCGCCGCACGGCACGCTGCCCGTGTTCAGCGGCGCCACCATCATGGGCGATGGCGTGCCCGCACTGATCCTCGACTCCGCCGGACTGGTCTAGGGAGAGGGCATGGAAGACGTCCGTGATTTGAAGGCGCTCCAGCTCGACGCGCTGCGCGAAGTCGCGAACATCGGGGCGGGTCATGCCGCCACGGAGCTGTCGCAGCTCACCCATCGGCGCATCATGATCTCGGTGCCCCAGATCAACATCGCGCGGCTGGAAGAAGTCCCCGGCCTGATCGGCGACCCGCAGGAGGTCGTCGCGGCCGTCCTCATGCACATGCTCGGCGATCTGACCGGCCGCACGCTCTTGCTGTTCCCCGAGCCCGTCGGCCGGCAGCTGTGCGACATGCTGCTCAAGCGCCCGCTCGGTACGACGCAGGTCTTCGACACGATCGAGCAGTCGTGCATCAAGGAGGCCGGCAACATTCTGTCGGGGGCCTACATGAACGCGCTGTCCGAGTTCATGGGGATGCTGCTCCTGCCCTCCGTCCCGAGCCTGGTCGTGGATCTCTCCGCCGCGGTCCTCACGACGACGTACCTGAACTTCGGGCACGATCGGGACTTCGTGTTCTGTGTCGAGACGGAGTTCAATATCGACGCCCGCGACGGGCTGCGCGGTCATTTCCTGCTCCTGCCCGACCTGGCGTCCCTCAAGGCCATTTTCGACGCCATTCGATTGACTTGATCGTATCCGAGCGCGACCTCACGGTGTTGAGGTCCTTTGCCCGCCGGATCGATCCGTCGGATGCCGGGGCGCACAACAATCTCGGCGTCCTCTATTATCAAAAAGGCCTCGTCCCCGAGGCGATCGAGCAATTCACGCGTGCCCTCGAGCTCGATCCGCGCATGCAGGTGGCGCAGCGCAATCTCGAGATCGCCTACCACAACACCGGTTATTACGACACTCGAGTCGCCGAGCTGCAGGAACGGCTGCGCCAGGCACCGGATGAGCGCGACGCGCGCTGGGAGCTGGGCCGCACGTACGCGATCCTCGGCGCCTATGAAGAAGCCGTCGCCGAGTTCGAAGAGTTGTTGGCCCACAAGCCGAAGGATGTGGCCGCGATCATCCAGCTCGGGCTCGCCGAGAAGTCGCGCGGCCGGCTGGAGGTGGCGACGGAATGGTTCCAGCGCGCGGCGGAGGAGGAGTCCGATTCGAGCGTCGTGCATTTCTACCTGGGCGAGGTCTATTACAATCGCGGCTTGAACGAGCCGGCGCTGACGGCCCTCGAGAAGGCGGTCGCACTCAATCCCGACAACGCCAACGCACACTATCTGATGGCGTTCGTGCTGGGCGACATGGGGCGCCACCAGGAGGCACGCGGCGCTTCCAAACGGGCGATCCAGCTCAACCCGCCACTCGCGCGCGCGCAGACCAATCTGTCGCTGGAGCGCTACCGCGCCGAGCGTCAGTCGGCCGAGCAGCGCCTGCGCCAGCAACCGGCGCCGGAAGTGGCCGAAGGCAGCGAGCTCGCGCACTTCAACCTCGGGCTCGCGTTCCGGCAGAAGGGCTACTACACGGAAGCGCTGCGCGAATACCGTCTCGCGATCGAGCGCGGCGAGGATCGGCGGCTCGTGCGCCAGGCGATGGCGGAGGTCTATCTCCTCAAGCGCGACTTCCCCGACGCGCTCGAGCTGTACGAGTCGCTCATCCACGAGATCCCCGACTCACCGAAGCTCTGGAACGAGCGCGGCGTGGTGCTGCATCAGGCCGGCCGGACCGCGGACGCGCTGACGTCCTACCGGCAGGCCACGGAGGTGGATCCGCGGTACGCGCTCGCGTGGAACAACGTCGGCGTCGTGCTCGCGCATCAGGGCGACACCGAAGGTGCCATCGAAGCGTTTCGAAAGGCGCTGCAGCTGTCGTCCGACTTCGTGGGCGCGCGGCTCAATCTGGCGCTGCTCCTGACCCATCTGCGCCGCTTCCAGCTCGCGCTCGAAGCGTATCGGCAGGTGCTCGCCGGTCAGCCGGCCTCCGCGCCGGCCTGGAACGGCGTCGGACTCGTGCTGGTGGAGCTGAAGCGTTTCCCCGACGCCCGGAACGCATTCGTGCGCGCGGTGGAGGCCGATCCGCAGAACGCCGGCGCGCACTACAATCTGAGCTTCACGCTCTCGAATCTCGGCGACTACGACGGCGCGCTGCGGGCCACCAAACGCGCGCTCGAGCTGGATCCCTACTATGTGTCGCAGAAGTTCGCGCTCGCGATCGATCTCCAGTACGAGACCGTGTCGATCGGCGTCGTGCCCGAGATCTCGGCCGATATCGCCGCCGAGAGTCTGGGCGGCGAGTTTGCATTCGACCAGCGCCTGCTCGACAACATCTTCCAGGAGCTCGAGCCCGCCGCGACTGCGCCCCAGGCGGCCCCCGCGGGCCTCGCGAAGAAACCCGACGATCCGCTCGCCCTGGCGCGCGACTACGTGAGCAAGGGGATGATGGACCTCGCGGTGGCGGAGGCAACGCGGGCGGTGCAGCGCGGCGCCGACGCCGGCCAGGCGGCCACCCTGCTCGGCGACATCTACGCGCGCCGCGGCCTGCACGGCGAAGCGCTCGAGCGGTATCGCGAAGCGCGCACCCTCGACGCCGCGAATGCCGTCGCGGCGCTGGGGGAAGTGAAGAGCCTGCTCGCGATGCACCGCGCCGCTGAGGCATTGCCGCTGGCCGAGGGCCTGGTCGCGAAGGCACCAGAGGATGTCGAGATCCTCGTGGCGGCCGCAAAAGCGCGGGCGGCGACGGGCGATGCGGCGGGCTCGCTCACGGCGCTGCAGCAGGCGCAGACGCGGGCACCAGCCCGCGCTGACTTGCACAAGCTGCAAGGCGACATCGCACTCAAAGTCGGCGACGGGCAAGGGGCGCGTGCGGCGTATCGCGCGGCCCTCGACCTCGACGCCGGATTCGTGCAGGTCTGGCTCGACCTCGGCCGCCTGCACGAACAGGACGAAGAATGGACTCACGCGCAGCGTGCGTATGAAGCAGCGATCGACGCGCTGCCGACGTTCCATGAAGCGGCCCTGGCGCTGGCGGACCTGCTGCGTCGCACCGGCAGCGTCCGCGCGGCCGTCGTACGGCTGGCCGAGATGCTCGAGCAGGATCCGTACGACATGGACGCGCTCATGCTGCTCGGCCGCGCGTTACTGGACGACAAGCGCAACGAGGAAGCGCTGGAGGCGTTCCGCCGCGCGCTCAAATTCGATCCCCAGCACACCGCGGCGCTGTTCTATCTCGGCGCGACGCTCGCGCGGGTGCAGCGCTACAGCGAGGCCGTGGACGCCTGGGAGCGCGTCACCCGCATCGATCCGGGTGGACCGTTCGCGCAACGGGCTCGGATGCATGCGCGCACGGCCGTCGATCTGCAGCGCATCTTCTCCACCTCGGACGCGGCCTAACCCATGCCGATCGAGGGACCGCTCCGCGAGCTTGGGATCCACGACGTCTTCCAGCTGCTCGACTTGAGCCGGAAGACCGGGGCGCTGCGCGTCACCTCGGAGCTGCGCCACAACGAGGGGAAGATCTATTTCGACAACGGCGTCGTCGTGTCGGCGGAGATTCGCAGCAATCCGCACCCGTTGGGCGCGCTGCTGCTCCGCACCGGCAAGATCGCCGAGGCCGATCTCGAGCGCGCCCGCGACATGCAGCAGCGCCAGGGCGACAAGCGCCGGCTCGGCGAAATCCTCGTGGCGCTCGGCGTGATCACGCAGCGCGAGGTCGAGCGCCAGATCCACTTCCAGATCGAGGAAGTCGTCTTCGAGGTGATGAGCTGGAACGAGGGCTACTTCTCCTTTGCCGAAGAAGCCGAGAGCATCGTGCCGACCGAAGTGACGGTCCGGATCCCCGTGGAAGCGCTGCTGATGGAGGGCGCGCGCCGCATCGACGAGTGGTCGCGCATCGAAAACCGGATCCCGCACGTGGGTGTCGTGCCGTCGCTCGCGCCGCCACCCGAGGGCGGCGGCGGTGAGCTCGATCTCTTGCCGCCGGAATGGGAAGTGCTCGCCCTCATCGACGGCCAACGATCCATCCGTGGGCTGGCGACGGAGCTCGGGCGCTCGGACTTCGAGGTGGCCAAGACGTTGTTCGGCCTCGAGAGTGCCGGCGTGATCGTGCTCATGGATCCGGGCACCGGAAAGCGCGGCCGGCCGAGCGCGTCGACCGACGTGCCCGAGCTGGTGGCGAAAGCCGAGCGGGCGCTCGAAGCGAAGGACCTGGACGCCGCGCGCGCGGCGGCCGAGCAAGCCGGGAGCATGCAGCCGCACGATGCCACGATCCATCTGCTGCTCGGCCGCATTCACCTGGCCCAAGGACACGGATCGGCGGCCGCCGAGGAGCTGCGGCGCGCGCTGCGGCTCGATCCCAACCTCGCCGCCGCACACCGCCAGCTCGGATTTGCGCTGGTCTCGATGGGTCGCTTCGGCGAAGCCGTCGCGAGCTGGGACGAGTGGGAGCGGCTCGCGCGCAGCCCCGAAGAAGAGGCGCAGCGGCCGGAGGTGTATCGCGCGCGCGAGGCAGCCCGGGTGTTCAGCCATGGCTGACGACGTCCGCGCCCTTTCCGCGCAGCTCGCGCAGGATCCGCAGAGCCTCGTGTTCCTGCGGCTGGGCGAAGCGTTGCGGCGCAAAGGCCAGCTCGAAGCGGCGCTGCGCGTCGCGATGAACGGGCTCGAGCGGCATCCGCACCTCGCGGACGCCCACGATCTGTACGCGCGCATCCTGGCCGACAAGCACGACTACGAGCGCGCGTTCGACGAATGGGACATGGCCGTGCGGATCGCGCCGCACCACACCGGCGCGCTCAAGGGACTCGCCTTCCTCTATTTCAAGGTGGGCGATCTGGCGCAGGCCGAGGCGCACCTCGAGCAGGCGCGGAAAGTCGAGCCCGACGACCCGACCATCGACCAAGCGATTGCGATGATGCACAAGGGCGTATCGCCGGCACCGGAACCAAGCACCCCGGCAACACCGGCCCCGACCTCCGCCCTCGATGAGGCCCGAGTTTTCGCCGGATTGGAAGGAGCGAACGAAGGGCTCCTGCTCATCGACGGCGCGGGACGAGTCCTCGGCGGCGCCTTGAAGGACAAGTCCGGGACGGACGTCACCGACGCGGTCGCGGCGTACCTCGCCGGCGTGTCGCAGGAGGCGGCGCGCACCGTCAAGCTGCTCGGCCTGGGTGCGTGGATGGGGCTGTCGGCGGAGGGACAGAACGGCAACGTCCATCTGGGGCACCCGACGCCGGACGCGCTGCTCCTCGTCGTGCGCGAGCGCGGCATGCCGCTCGGGCGGCTGGCGATCCTGGCCCAGCGCGCGACGCTGATGGCTCGCCGCTGGCTGGAGAAACAGTGAGCAAGGCGCTCGACCTCATCACGCGCGTGCGCGGCGTCCGTGGCGCGATGCTCGTCTCGGCCGAGGACGGGCTCGTCGTCGCCGAGCAGCTGATGGAAGGGATCAAGGGCAGCGCCGTGGCCGCGCTGGCGGCAAGCCTTGCCGGCCGGTTGCGCCGGGCGATGGAAGCGGCTGGTACGGGATCGAGCGTCTTCTGGCATCTTCAGGCGGAACAGGGCGCGATTCTCGTGGTGCCCGGCGATGCGTCCGGCGGGATTCTCGTCGTGGCGGTCGCGGAGCCGGACGTGAACATCGGCCTCGTCCGGCTCGAGCTGCTGCGGGCCGCGGAGGCCGTGCTATGAGTCCACAAACCCGCGCCGTCGAAAGCTGGACGCTCCAACCCCTCACCGACTTCGTGCGGGAGGCGTCGGTGCGTCTGGTCCTGGTACTGACGCCGGCCGGACAGGTGCTGGCGCAGTCGGGTTTCTCGCGCGCGGTGGACGTGATGTCGGCGGCGGCGCTCGCCGCGGCGATCGTCGCGTCCACGGGCGAGCTGGCGCGGCAGCTGCGGCAGAAGCCATTCGCGGCGCTCAGTCACCAGGGTCCCAAGACGGGATTCTTCCTCGCGACCTTCGTCACCGATCGCGGGACGCTCGCGGTGCTCGCCGTCTATGATCTCGATGTTTCATCGCTCGGCCTGGTGCAGTTATTCTATGAGCAACTTGCGTCGGATTTGAAGGCGGCCACGCCGAAGGGCGCGGTGCCGAAACAGGTGCTGGCCGCGGACTTCGAGCGCGAGCTGACGGACAGCCTCAACACGCTGTTTGGGAGATAGCCCGTGTCCCTGGTCAACTTCACGACCCGTGAGATCACGTGCAAAATCGTCTACTACGGACCGGGACGGTCCGGAAAGACGACGAATCTCCATTACGTCTACGGGCGCGTGCCGGAAACGCGGCGCGGGCGGATGGTGTCGCTCGCGACGCAGACCGATCGCACGCTGTTCTTCGATTTCCTGCCGATCGATCTGGGGCAGATCTCCGGCTTCTCCACCCGGTTTCAGCTGTACACGGTGCCGGGCCAGGTCTACTACAACGCGACGCGGCGCCTCGTGCTGCAGGGCGCCGACGGGGTGGTGTTCGTGGGCGACAGCCAGGCGCGCCAGCTCGACGAAAACATCGAGAGTCTCCAGAACCTCCAGAGCAATCTCCTGGAGCACGGTGTCGACGTGCGCACCATGCCGCTCGTGATGCAATACAACAAGCAGGACTTGCCCGCCGAGCTGATTCTGACGCCCGCGGACCTTGATGACGCGCTCAACTTCCGCAGCGTGCCGAGCTTTCCCGCCGACGCGCTGCACGGCAAAGGGGTGTTCGAGACGTTGAAGGGAATCTCCGAGTTGGTTCTCAAGAAGCTTGCAGCGGGCAGCCCGGCGGTATGACGAGCGCGCTCAATCCCCGGTTCACGTTCGAGACGTTCGTCGTGGGCGCCGCCAATCGTCTGGCCGTCACGGCCGGCCGCACGGTCGCGGAGAACCCGGGCTCGGCCTACAATCCGCTCTTCATCTATAGTGGCTCCGGGCTGGGCAAAACCCACGTGCTGATGGCCATCGGCCACGCGGCTAAGGCCATCGCCGCACAGCTGAACATCGAGTACCTCACGCTGGACGAGTACGTCGAGGCGTTCCACGCCGCGATCGCGGCGGGGCAGGGCGACGCCTTCCGCCGCCGCTTCCAGAACGTCGACGTCCTGCTGGTGGACGACGTGCAATTCCTGACGAACCGCAAGGAGATGCAGGCCGAG
>Ga0075423_10001016_pt1 | contig 23990 bp, 20 predicted proteins | sample SoiMethybrSBSTD2_FD_80114 | JGI IMG/M metagenome (GOLD analysis project Ga0075423, IMG submission 80114) | Bulk soil microbial communities from a Populus tree surrounding site in Tennessee, USA - Soil MetaG P. TD hybrid SBSTD2 | ecosystem: Environmental > Terrestrial > Soil > Tree plantation... | reverse complement strand
TTTATGGATCTGCATGACCGCAGCGTGCGTGGCACGGGACGCGAACGAGACGTACTGCGCGATCAGCGCCAGGACGACGAGCCAGACCGTGCCATAGAGTCCGAGCGCGCGCAGCGGCGGCTGCAGATAGAGAAAAATAAACGACAGCGCGATTACCACGCCGGGGACCGCGTGCGAAGCGAAGGTGAGGCCGTCGAGCGCGCCGGAGCCTTTGACGCGCGCCCGCACCACCAGCCATGAAACGGCGAAGGCGAGCATCACGGTTGCCGTCGCCGTCGTGAAGGCGATGATAAACGTGTTCCAGGCGGAGCGCAGCAGCGCCGGCTCGCTGAAGATGAGACCGTAGTTGTCCCAATTGAGGCGCGCCAGCGCCGCGCGCGACGGCGGCTCGTACGCCGGCAGCAGCGACGTCCACACGAGGACGCCGAGCGGGAGCGCGACGGCGAAAACGAAATACAATATAAAAACGCCGAGCGCCGCGTAGCGCCAGCGGCCGAGCTCGATGCGGCGCGGCCGATAGCCCTTGCCGCCGACGGTTGCGAAGCGCTCGGCGCGGCGCACCACCGCGCGCTGATAGAGATAGACCAAGCCCAGCGAGAATAAAAAATAGCTCGCCGCGAAGGCCGCGCCGAGCCCGTAATCCGGCACCGCGTCGCGCGTCGAGACGTAGATCATCGTGCTGTAGACATAGATCCGGCCCGGAAGCCCCAAGACCAGCGGGGCCTCGAAAGATTCCATCGACGAGGCGAACTCGTAGAGAAGCGCCGCGAAGAGCGCCGGCCGGAGCACCGGCAGCGTCACCCGCTTGAGCGTCGCCCAGTTTTTCGCCCCGGCGGCGAAAGAGGCCTCCTCCAGCGCCGGGTCCATGATGCGGAACGCGCCGGCGACCATGAGAAAGACCGTGGTGACGCCGCGCATCCCGTCCAAAAAAATCATCCCGCCGAGCGAGTAGATGTTGATCGGCCCCTCGGAAAGCTCGACGCCGAACGAGGAGAATAGATCGCGCAGCCACACGTTGACGAGCCCGCTCGTCGGCATGAGGAGAAAGACATAAGCCATCGAAAAGAGCAGCCCCGGCATAGCCAGGGGAATCAACAACAGGCTCCAGCAGAGGTTTCGGAGCGGCATGTCGGTGCGCTCCAGGAGCCAAGCGAAGGAAATCGCGATTGCCGCCGTGACGGCGGTGCCGCCGGCGGCGAAAACGAGCGTATTGAGGATCATCCGATAGGTGAGCGGGCTCCCGTAAGCGACGCGGTAATTCTTGAAGGAGAAGGGGCCGGGCGCAACCGGATGGCCGCTGCGAAAGCTGCTGAGGAGCATCTCGCCCAGCGGGATGGCGATCAGCCAGATGAGAATCGCGACGACGGCGAGGAAAAAAAGCGCGGTAGAGCTGGGGAGCCGGGCGCGCATGATCAGCGCACGATCGGGAGCCCGCTGGCCTCGAGGACCTCTTTCAAGATTTCATCCGCCTTGGCTCGATATTCCGGTTCGTACCACGCGAGCTTTTTTCCTTTGATCAGAGCGGCGGCCTGCGTGCCGGGGAAGAGCGGGCTGCCGCTGCCCTCGACTTCGTCGAGAACCTGCTGTCCCTCCGGAGACAACGACCAGACGACCCAAAGGCGCGCCGCGTTGGGGTGCGGCGTGCCGCGCGGGACGAAGACCACGTCGCCGAGCGACACCGGAACGGGCTCCGCGACGCGAAAGCCGAGCTGGGCCTTGTCGCCCGAGCGGATCTGCTCGTGATAGGTCGAAAAGAATGCGCCGCAGACCATGGCGTATTCGCCGAGCGCGAGCTTGGTCATGGCCGCGGTCCGGTCCTGCTCGAAGCGAGTCCCGTTCGCCGCGAGCCGGCGCGCATGCGCGAGCGTCTTCTCCCGTCCCCACACCTGCGGCTGCCAGAAGATTTCCAGATGGCGCGGCCGGCTGTCGACGGCGACCTTGCCGCGAAAGCGGGGCGCGGCGCAATCCTCCCAGGAAAGCTGGGCGCCGGCGGCCTCGGGAATCTGCTTCCGATTGTAGGCGATGCCGTAAATCTGCGAGCGATAGTTGACGCCGAGGCCGTCTTCGTGGACGTGCCGCGGCGGCACCCCGAGCGCGCGCCAGTCGATCTTCTCGATGACGTTCGCCTTGGCGGCGACCGGTACCTGGGTCTCGCTCAAGACCGTGACGTCATAAGAGATCTGCCCCGCCGCCAGCTCGGTGAGGACGCGCTCGCGCTCGCGTGAGCCGCCGACGCGCTCGTAGTCGACCTTGAGGAAGGGATAGCGGGAGTGGAAAAGCTCCACCATCCTTTTCGCGCCGGGCTTGCCGCCTTCCTGCCAGCGGACGGTGATGCCGACCCGGACCTTGGCCTCCTTCTTCGCGCCCTCGACGATCTTGTCGATCGGCTGGGCGAACGCCAGCGCGGGAAGCGCGAGGAGAGTTCCAGCACAGGCAAGCCTTAATAGGCGGAGCTTCATCTTGAATCGACGCGTCAGCGCGTCAGCTCGACGCGCACGCGGGTGCCGTCGGGCTCCGGCGCGAGCTTGTAAGTCGAATCGGTCAGCCGGTCGATCTTATACCATTGGACCAGCCGCTCGGGCAGCTTGGCGATCACCTGGTCGCCGGCGCTTTCGTATTCGCAATTCATCCGCAGCAGCGACGCCTTGTTCCAATCTTCGTAGAGCACCGTCGAGACGCCGAAGGTGTCGCGATTCATGGCGTAGACGTAAATGTGGCGGCCGACTCCTCTGGCCAAGAGCATCGCGCCGGGAATTTTCAGGTGAACATTCGAAGGGGCGTTTTTGACGTAGGCCACCCTGCGGCCGCCGCTCGACTCGGTGCGCATCGAGAGAAAGATCAGGTCCTCCTGGGACGTGTTGGTAAAGCCGTAGTGAACGCCCGCGGGGATCAAGACTCCCTGGTTCGGCTTCAGCGTGTATTTTGCCGAAAGCCCTTCGACGGTCAGCTCGCTTTTGAGGACGAAAAGGATCTGGTCCGAATCGGGATGCTGGTGGATGTGAGTCTCGCCGCCGCGCGGCTTGGTGCGGAAAACCGCGACGAAGCTGTTTGGCGACTTCGCCATATCGACGCGCCCGCTGAGCGGGTCGCCTTTTTTGAGCGCCTCCGCGACGTCGAAGATCTGGACCTCGTCCGCCATTGTCAGGTTCGCCTCCATGGTTTCGCTCCTTTCTTATTCTCGTCGATTCGGTTTATTCGCCGTAAAGCCGGTCGATGAAGCCGGAGTCGTCCAGCTCCCTCAGGTAATGGAGATCCCAGAGCGCCAGCGGGCTCAGCTCCTTCGCCTTGGGATCTTTCATACAGCAAAGCTCGTACGCGTTGAGAATCGCGCGGTGGTCGGGATAGGGCTTCGGCAAGAGCTTCGCGACGCTGTTGTAGCTTGCGTTCGATTCCGGGACGCGCGCTCTCAGCTTGGCGACGATCGCCTTGGTCTCCTGCGGATTGTTGCGCGCGTAATGGATTCCCAGGACGAGCGCCTGCACGAGCCGCTCGGCGAGCCGGTCCTTGCGCTTTAAATTCGTGAGCGTGGAGGTGAGCGTCGGTCCGTTGATCATCGGGATGCGCCCCATCTCCAGGACGTGTAATCCTTCTTTGGCGAAAGTTTCGGTTGCGCCCGTCGCCATCGCGGCGTCGGCCTGGCCTTCCTTGACCGCCTCGATCTGATCTTTGCGGAACTCCTCCGACATGATGTCGGCGATCTCCACCCATTTGACTTCGTCCGGCCGGAGCCCCGCGCGGAGCAGATAAATCATGTGGTTGCCGCGAATATGATTGTAGCCGCCGCCCTTGTCGGTCACCGTGGTGTCGGCGAGGCGCTTGCCGCGCAGCTCCGCGATCGATCCGATCGGCGCGCGCGAGATGAGCTTGTCGTTGACGCTGTTGGAGGGGGATGCGAGCGAGACGATCGGCTTGCCGCGCGCGACGAGGCCGTAGGGGCTGATGTGGTTGCCGGAAACGAAATCGACGCGCCCGTCGAAGAGCGCCGCTTCGGCGACCGACGAGCTATCGCAGTATTCAAAGCCCGCTTCGATGCCGAGCCGCCTCCAGATGCCCGCCTCCTGGATTACTTCCCAGATCGGGAGGTGTGTGTGCGAGCGGTAAAACGCGCGAAGCTCTACGGGCTGATAATCCGCCATCGGTGCTCCTCGTCTCTCGTGCTGCTCGCGCCTACTTATTCTTGCTGCGGAGTTCGTTGATCAGCTTCATTACCGGCTCCGGGTCCTGAAAACCGACGACCGTGTATTTCTTGCCCTCTTCGCGGCGCGAAGGCGGCAGGACGTTATCTTTCGGAATGTCGACGCGCATCGAGTCGGAAGGCTCGACGACCTTTTTGTTCATCACGTCCTGCCACACGGTCTGTCCCTGACGGGAGAGGAACCAGTTGATCAAAAGTTTGGCGGCGTTGGGATTGGCCGCTTTGTTGATCAGCGCGAGACCGCTGTTGCCGCTCGTGCTGATCTCGCCGACGGCTTCTTTCAGGTTCGCGTGGTCGAACTCGCTCACGGGGACGCCCTGCTTCCGCGCCATGTCGGTGTCGGCGCAATCGACGCAAAGGGCGAATTTGCCGGTGCCGAGCCAGTCCGTCGCCTGCCGCCGCTCCTGCGACACGACTAGGTCCATCTCGCTCCACAAACGCCGCACGAAATCCGGCCCGAGCTGGGGATTATAATAAAACCGCACCATGTTGGGCGAGCCGGTTCCCGGCCGCTCGAACAGCAAAGTCTTGCCCTTCCATTTAGGATTGAGCGTGTCCCAGTAGGAATGAAACTCCTTGGGATCGACGAGCTTGGAATTATAGTAGAGGCCGACGCCGGCGACGCTGCCTTCGTACATGAAAACGTATTGTCCTTCAGCGTCGGCGTAGTGGTGCTTGCCGTTAAGCCACTTCGATTCGTCGACGACATCGGAAAATATGAGAACGGGTCTCAGCGGGTCGAGCACGCCGGCGCGCTGAAAATCGTAAAATGCCCGGCCGCCGAGGCCGCCGCTGTAGACGTCGGCGAGATATTTGCCGGCGCGGCGCTCGGCGATGATGCGCGGCATGAGATCGCCGACCTTGCCGCTCACGATGACCGGCTTGATGAAGGGAAATTCTTTGCTGAAGGCGGCGACGATGTCCGGGTGCGTGATCTCCATGTCGCCCCAGATCCGCACTTCGCCCTCTTTCTTCGCCGCGGCGACGGTTTTTTCCAACGCCGCCTTGGCTTCGGGCTTGGCGTCGGCGGCGTTCGCCTGCGAAGCGATGATCGAAAAGAATAGGGCCGCTAGGAGAATCGTCTTCACGCTTTACGCTTGGTAGAGCCGGTCGATAAATCCCGATTCGTCGAGCTCTCTCAAGTAGTGCATGTCCCAAAGCGCCGTCGGACTCGTGTTTTTCGCAGCCGGATCTTTGAGGCAGCAAAGCTCGTACGCATTGCCGATGCCGCGCAGATCGGGATAGGGCTTCGGCTGGAGCTTCGCGACGCTGTTATAGCTCACGCGCGTCGCCTCCGGCACGCGCTCGCGCAATCCGGCGAGAATTTTTTCCGTCTCCTCGCGGCGCGTGCGCGCGAAATGAATGCCCAAGACCTGCGCTTTCACCAGACGCTCGCCGAGCCGGTCCCTGCGCTTTAAATTCGCCAGCGTGCTCGTGAGCGTTGGGCCCGTGATCATCGGCAGCGGCTCCAGCGGCAGCACGTGAAATCCCGCCTGCTCGTATTTCTCCGTGCTGCCGGTGACGAAGGTCGCGTCGGCGCGGCCCGACTTGAGACCTTCGAGCTGCGCAGTGCGGAATTCGTTCATCGTCTCGCAGAGCTCCACCCATTCGACCTCGTCGAGGCGCAGCCCGCCGCGCATGACGTAGATCATGTGGTTGCCGCGCAGGTGATGGTAGCCGCCGTGCGAGTCGACCAGCGTCGTGTCGGCGATGCGCTTGCCGCGCAGGTCGGCGATGGACTTCACCGGCTCGCGCGTCACGAGCTTGTCGTTGACGCTGTTGGAAGGGGAGGCGAGGCAGACCATCGGCTTGCGCCGCGCGACGAGAGCGTACGGCGTGATGTGGTTCCCGGAGACGAAATCGACCTCGCCGCCGAAGAGCGCGGCTTCGGCGAGCGACGAGCTGTCGCAGAATTCGAAAGAGACCTTCATGCCGAGCTTCTCCCAGATGCCCGCGCGCTCGATCACCTCCCAGATCGGGAGATGCGTATGCGAGCGAAAAAAAGCTCGCAGCTCAACGGGAGAATAATTTTCTTCGTGTGCCATGCGTCACCTATTTCAAGACTTCGCCGAGCAGAGCTTGCAGCGGCTTCTGATCCAGGAATCCCACCACGCGGTACTTGCGGCCGTCGGCCCGCCGCGCCTCGGGGATGACGTCGTCCTTCGGAATGTCGATGCGCATCGAGTCCGAAGGCTCGACTTCTTTCGTATTCATCACGCGCTGCCAGACGATCTGCCCCTGGCGCGAGAGATACCAATTGATGAAGACCCGCGCCGCGTTGGGATGCGGCGCGCGGTTGATCAGCGCGATCACGCTGCAGCTGCCGCCGCCGATCGTGCCGCCTTCCTTGAACTGGGCCGGCGGCACCTCGGCGATCGGCAGGCCCTGTTTCACTGCGAGGTCGAGATCGCGGCAATAAAAGCAGACCGGATATTTCCCGACCCCGAGCCAGTTGGTGCCCTGGCTCCGGTCGCGGAAGAACGTGATGTCCATCTTGGTGAACAGTGTCCGGAGATAATCGGGACCGACCTCGGGATCGTGGTAAAGCATCAGCAGCGGCGTCGGCAGCGCGGCACCGCGCGGATCCATCATCAAAAGCTTGCCCTTCCACTTCGGCTGGAGCAGGTCCCAATAGGAGCCGATCTCGGCGGCCTTGGCGAGATTCGTGTTGACCGAAAGGCCGGTGGTCGAGACCGACCCCTCGAACATGAAGATGAACTTGTTTTCCGGATCGGCGTACCAGTGCCGGCCGCCGTACCATTTACTTTGGTCGGCGACCTCGGGGAGAATGAACGCCGTTGCGATCGGGTCGAGCGCCCTGGCGAGATAGAGACTCCGCGGCGCGTTGGGCCCGCTGGCGATGATGTCCGCGATATATTTCTCGCCGCGGCGCTCCGCGAGGATGCGCGCCGTAATGTCGGCGGCGTGGCCGCCGACTGTGACGACTTTGATCTCCGGATACTCTTTATTGAAGGCGGCGAGAATCTCGGGACGGGTGATTTCCGAGCCGCCGTAAGCGTTGAGCTGCCCCTCTTTTTTCGCGGCCTCGACCGTCTTCGTCCAGTCGTTTTTCCAGCCCTCCGCTTCGGCGGCGATCGCCTGGGCCGCGGAGAGCCATAAGACGAACGAGAGAATAAAACCGAGCGCCACGTGCGCTCCTTACCAAACTCGATCGCGCGGCGCAATCGCGCTCCTTGACCTCGGTGTCGAATCGTCTTACTAACGGTAAAGCGATCGAAAACGACGTCTTCGAGGGAGGTGCTTCAGTGAAACGCATCCGCCGCATCCTGCACGCGACAGATTTCTCTCGCGCGTCGAACCGCGCCTTGGAGACGGCCGTCGATTTCGCCAAGCAGAACCGCGCCGAGCTTTTGCTCGTGCACGTGGTGGTGCCGAATATCGCCTATCCCGTGGACAGCTATGCCGATCCGGCGCTCTACGTCGACCTCGACCGCGCCACGCAGCGGCAGGCGCGCTCCTCGCTCGAGAAGCTCGTGAACAAACTCCAAAAGGCGAAGCTCAAAGTCAGCGGACTATTGCTTCGAGGCACCGCGCACGAACAGATCGTGCGCGCCGCGAAGAACCGCCGCGCCGACATGATCGTGATCGGGACGCACGGCCTCACGGGTCTTAAAAAATTGCTCATGGGCAGCGTCGCCGGCCGTGTGGTGTCGGAAGCGACCTGTCCCGTGCTGACGGTGAGGGGGAGATAGAAATGATTCCGGTTCCCGAAGAGATCGAAGCGTACGCAGAGCGCCACACGCGCGGCATGTCGCCGCTCCACGGCGTCGTTTGGAAGGAAACCTTCGAAAAAACGAAATCGCCGAGGATGATGGTGGGGCCGCTCGAAGGCGCGCTGCTCCGCCTGCTCGTCCACATCACCGGCGCCAGGACGGTGCTGGAGATCGGCATGTTCACCGGTTACAGCGCGCTCGCCTGGGCGGAGGCCCTGCCGGAAGACGGCAAGCTCATCACCTGCGACGTCAACCCGGAAACGACCGAGATGGCGAAGCGCTACTTCGCCTCGAGTCCGCTCGGCAACAAAATCGAGGTCAGGCTCGGCCCGGCGCTCCAGACCGTTCGGACGTTAAAAGGGCCCTTCGATATCTGCTTCATCGACGCCGACAAGCCCGGCTATGGCGCGTATTACGACGCGTGCATCGAAATTACGCGGCGCGGCGGGCTCATCGTATTGGATAATATGATGCAGGGAGGGAAGGTGCTAAACCCGACCGACGATCGCGTCCGCGCGATCGACGCGCTCAACAAACGCATTAAAGAAGACCCGCGTGTGGAAAACGTCCTGTTGCCGGTCCGCGACGGGATTATGCTCGCGTATAAGCTCTAAGCGGTCTCGGAGGTTTTGATCCACGCCCAGTCGCGAATGATATTATAGCCGACGGCGAGGAGGGTCGGCCCGAGGAAAATCCCCAAAAAACCGAAGGCGATCACGCCCCCCAGCGCGCCCAGGAAAACGAGGATGAAGGGCAGGTCGCTGCCGCGGCTGATGAAAAAGGGCTTGATGATGTTGTCCGCACTGCTTACGGCCACGGCTCCCCACAACAATAAAAAGATCGCCCAACCCGTGGCGCCGGTGTAGAACAGCCATAATGACGCCGGCAGCCAGACGAGCGGTGCGCCGACGGGAATCAGCGACAGAAAAAACGTCGCCACACCGAGCAAAAACGCGCCGGGTACGCCGGAGATCCACAAGCCGAAGGCGGTGAGCATCGCCTGAACGATGCCGGTGCCGATGATGCCGTAAATCACTCCCTTCATCGTGGCGGCGGCGACCGCGATCAAGCGCAGGGAGCGATCGCCCCAGAGGCGCACGGCCATCGTATTCAAATGCTCCACCCCGCGACTCCCGTCGCGGTAAAAAAAATAGGCGATAAAGAGGCTGAGCACGACCTGGAGCGTGCCCTGGCCGACCGTTTTGGCGGCCGTCAGCAGCCATTCGCCCGCCGGTACGAAATACTTGCTAGCTTCGCTCATGAGCCGAGCCCCATCATGGGCGAAGTCGGCCCAAAACCGGCTCATGGTTCCGCCCACCAGCGGGATATCCGATATCCAGGCCGGGGGGTCGGGAGGCCCCTCCTCCATGACGGTGCGACCCCAGGCGATTGCCCGTCCAACATCGTCGGTCAGGCTAGAGGCCACGATCACGAGCGGAACCACCACCAGCGCCGCGATCAATAACGTCGTGACCATGGCGGCTAAGCCCTTGCGTCCGTGAAGCTTTTCTTGCAGCCACGAAAAAACGGGCCAGGTGGCAAAGGTGATGATCAGCGCCCATAACAGCGCCGTGATAAACGGCCGTAAAATCAGGAAACAGCCAAGCAGCAGCAGGAGAAGCAGGCTTACGGCTGCGATCTGCTCAAGGCGGGTTGTGCTGGTCATGCGAGGTGCTGCATCAGCATGGGATCGAGATTTGTCCCGGACTGCGCTTACTTGAGTTCGTAGCCGAAGCGGACCCGTTGTGCAAGATCGAGCCCGGCAAGAAGGGGCCGAAGATCGCGCTGCGGCCGCCTCAGGTATTTACCGGGGCGAATTTACTATTTTCACCTGATTGGCGGATTTCGACTCGCCCCCTACTATGCTTCCTTGCGGCCGTTCCTACCAGCCGCATTTTACATATCGGTTCCCGTTTTCGGCGGAGGTCAATATGAGGCGACCGTTGGATCAACAGGCTCGTTGCGGCGTGGTTCTGGCGGCTGGAGAGGGAAAACGGCTCGAGCCGCTCGTACGGCAACTTCGCGGCGATTCACTTCCGAAACAATACGTCACTTTCATCGGCCGGCGCTCGATGCTGGAGCACACGTTTGCCCGCATCGAGATGATGATTCCGCGGGAACACATCTTTACGGTCATCAGCGAGGAGCATCAAAGCTACGCCGACGTGCGCCGGCAGCTGGCCGGGCGCGCTCCGGGCACGGTTATCGAGCAGCCGGAAAACAAAGAAACCGCGGCCGGCATTTTGCTGCCTCTCATGCATGTCTATAAGCGCTACCCCGAAGCCACCGTCGCTGTCTTTCCCTCCGACCATTTTATCTTCGAGGAAGAACTCTTTGTCAGTCACGTGGCGATCGCGTTTCACGCGGTCGAGCAGAATCCCTCGCTTTTCGTCCTGCTCGGCGTCGAGCCCACCGAAGCGGAGTCGGAATACGGCTACATTGTGCCCGCCGGCGCGCACGGCGATCAGCCTACGGGGCTGACGATTCAGCGCGTCGGCCGATTTATTGAAAAGCCCAGCTTCGAATCCGCTTGCAACCTGATCGCCAAGGGCGCGTTGTGGAACACGATGGTCATGGTGTTCAAAATCAAAAACCTGCTCGCGATCGTCGAGAAGATCAACCCGGAGCTTTACGCCTCGTTCGCGGGAGTGCTCGAGACGATCGGCACAGCCGACGAGAAGCAGCGGGTCGAAGAAATTTATCGCGAGCTCAAGACCGAAAATTTCTCCCGGGGCATTTTGGAAAAGCTGCCGGTCCATCAGCCGGCTTCCCTCTCGGTGCTTTCCGTCCGCAGCGTATTGTGGAGCGATTGGGGCCTGCCGCGCTCGATCGAGAATGTGCTGCGAACGATCGACAATCAGGAGAGCTTCGGCCGCCCGCACGCACCGGAAGGGCGTTTATTGAAGACGTTCCGCGACCGGCTCGAGGCAGGCAAGCGTTTCGAACTCGGCGACCCGAGAAAGCGCGCGGCGAGGCCGCAAGAGTTTAAACGCTTCGGCGGCCGAGCCGCGGCGATGACGCCGACGCGCTAGCGTATGGAGTTTTCGTCATGAATCAGCCTGCGGAATCGGATGCAACCGCTGCGGAGCCGGAGCCCCCCGCGCAAGCATGAAGCGCTTTACGCCGCTATCGCTCTTCGGCCCGTCCGCGACTCTACCGCGCGACGGTACGAAAGAATGGGATGCGGTGCTTCGGTGCCACCGGTGTAGCGGCCGCTTCACGATCCGCAATCTTCCGCTCAAACGAATCGCTCTGGTCCCGCAAGTCGCCGCTTGCCCGCACTGTACCGCGCGCTCCTCCGCCGGGGTCAAGAAACTCCACCAGATCATCGATTTGAGAAAAGCGAAAGATTGAAGGCGGCTGCTCGCCGTTGCTTCATCCGCCGAGTTTAAGATCGAGCGACAGCGCTCCCGCGCCGCCGATCAGCACGGCGAGCGCCATCAGGAACAGCACGAGGCAAAACTCGATGCCGTTGCCCTCGCCGCCGCGGTGCGCGAGGAAAAAGCCGTGCTTCCAGTGCGCCTTCCACATCGCGACGAACATGAAGATCATGAGCCCGAGCGCGAACGGCCGGCCCAGCAGTCCCAGCACCATCGCCAAGCTGCCAAAAAATTCTGTGAAAATGCCGAGCGCGCCGATCGCCTTCGGTATTCCGTATCTCTCCTTCCACGCGCCGATCGTCTTTCCGGCGCCGTTGCGGAGCTGCTGCATGCTGTGAGCGAAAAAGACGATCGCAAGCCCGAGCCGCACGACGACGAGCGCCCAGGACGGCTCGGTGTGAAATAGTAGATCCATCGGAATTTCCCTCCGTCGCGTGCGCGAATCTTAGCCGCGCCGTCTACTCCGTGTCAACGGCGTACAGCGCGAGCACTGGCGAATCACATCCTGTGTTTACACATATCAAGTATCAACCCAAATTGATTCATATGCCCCACGGTCCCACAATAAATCCACCATGTTTTTTCTATTCCTTTGCCTGAGTATTTTCGCTTTCGCGTTTTACCCAGCACGCATTTGACTTCCATGGAACGTGACGCGCACTGCACGTTGTCCGCCCGCTTTTACGTTCAGTTCAAATCATTTCATTCGCCATCCACGTTCCGCCGGCTCGGTTCACGACCGGCGGTCCTGCAAGACCACGGGAACGCCCCGGGCGATGCGATTCGCCGCGGCTGGGGCGACGGCCGTGTTCGACGACGTCACGATCACGAGCGCGACAACCTTGGCGAGCCTACGAGAGAGATTTCGGATTGGAGCAGGCCATGAAACTTCGTCTGATGATCGTTTCGGTTTTCTTCATGTTCCTCGGCGCTTTCGGGTCCGCTTTCGCTGCGGCGGCGCCGGGCAATAGTCCGAAGAAACCCGCCGCGGCTGCGGCGGCGGCCGATCAAACTCTGAGCATCGCGAGCTTCGGCCAGCTGCCGCTTCATTTCGAGGCGAACCAGGGGCAGAGCGCGAGCGATGTTCGGTTCCTCGCGAGGGGAAGGGGATATCTCATTCTACTCACTCCCGACGGCGCTTCCTTGGGATTGCGAAAACCGAAACCCGGGCCCGACCGGGGCTCGCGCGTAGGGCGTTCCAGCGAAGTCGACTCCATGCAGATGAAACTTGTCGGCGCCAACCCCAAGCCGGAGATCACCGGCGTCGGCGAGTTGCCCGGAAAGAGCCATTACTTCATCGGCAACGACCCGAATAACTGGAAAACCGACATCTCAAATTTTTCCGGCGTGCAGTACGTCGACGTCTATCCGGGCATCCACCTGCTTTATTACGGCAATCAAAATCAGCTCGAATACGACTTCATCGTCGCGGCGGGCGCAGATCCCAAGCGGATAACCTTGCGCTTCGACGGTGTCGACAGCGAGGAGATCGAGGCGGACGGGCACCTAGTGCTCCATCTCGGGGATTCGCAGGTAAAACTAGAGACGACGATTTACCAGGAGATAAACGGCGTGCGTCAGGCGGTGCTCGGCGGCTATACGCTTAAAGGCGGTCACCAGGTCGGTTTTCAAGTCGGGGATTACGATAAGACGCAGCCGCTCGTCATCGACCCGGTTCTGGTTTATTCGACTTATCTCGGCGGCGGCAGCGATGATCGCGGGGCGGCGATCGCTTTGGATAGTTCCAGCAATATCTATATCACGGGGTATACGATTTCGTCGAATTTTCCGACCGCCAACGCATTGCAGCCGAATTTTCACAATGTCATTTGCCATCCGTTCGTGAGCCCGTCGACCACTCCTTGCCACGACGCGTTCATCACCAAAATCGATTCTTCGGGTTCGTTCTTGATCTATTCGACCTATTTCGGCGGCAGCGGTTGGGATGACGCGTTTGGCATCGCTGCGGATCCAGCCGGGAATGCTTATGTGACCGGCACGACCTTTTCGAGCGATTTTCCCACGATGAATGCCGTTCAACCGACTTTTAAAGGCGCGGACAGCAGCAACCAAGTTGTCGTCGGAGATGCCTTTGTCGCCAAATTCAATCCGACGGGATCGCAGCTAGTCTACTCCACGTATCTTGGATCACCTGCGGGCGCGAGTCCCGGCCGGGACGCCGGCGCGGCGATTGCCGTCGATGCATCGGGCAACGCCTACGTCACGGGTTACGCGGGCGATGGGTTCCCATTATTAAATCCGGTTCAGCCGACGTTTGGCGGTGGGTTAAGCGACGTTTTTGTTACAAAATTGAGCCCGGGGGGCGCGCTGGTTTTTTCGACTTATCTGGGTGGAAATACGCAAGACCAGGGAGCCGCGACCGCCATCGATGCCTCGAGCAACGTTTACATCGCTGGCTCGACTTTCAGCACGAATTATCCGACGGTCAATCCGCTTTACACCGATGGCGCCGCTTTCGTGACGAAATTAAACGCAGCCGGAAACGCCGTGGCTTACAGCACGCGAATACACGGCACCCGCGACGCGAGCGGAATCGCGGTAGACGGTTCGGGGAACGCTTATCTCAGCGGCTCTACAACCGCGGCCGATTTTCCAACCGTCAACGCCTTCCAGCCCACATTCGGCGGAGGCACTTGTTCCGGTAATGCTTGCTTCGATGCCTTCGTCATGAAGCTTAACGCCGCCGGCTCGGCGGTGCTTTATTCCACGTATCTCGGCGGCAATAACAACGACGCAGCAGCCGACATCGCCGTGGATACGTCGGGTAATGCCTACGTGGTCGGAAGTACCTCATCGGGTAATTTCCCCACCCTAGACGCCCTGCAAACGACTCTCCGCGGCGTCGGCGACGGTTTCGTATCGAAGCTGGATGCATCGGGCGCGCTCGTTTATTCCACATACATAGGCGGAAGCGATGTCCAGTTTTCGCCTACCGTCGTCGGGGACCCGGACAGCGTGAGCGGCATCGCGCTGGATGGAAAGGGAAATGCATTTATCGTCGGCTCGACGGCGTCTACGGACTTTCCGACGGCGAACGCATTCCAAGCGAGCCCAGGCGGTAGTTACGACGTCTTCATCGCCAAGATCGCCGATGCTTCGCCGGTCGACGCCGGCTTCGCGGCACAGGATATCGGCGCCGTCGCCGCAGCGGGCAGCAGCTCGTTTTTAAACGGCACCTTCACGGTCAAAGCCTCCGGCGACGACATCTGGGGATTTAACGACAGCTTCCGTTTCGTCTCCGAGGCGCTCACCGGCGACGGGCAGATCATCGCGCGGCTCGTCTCGCTCCAGAACACCAACGCCTGGGCCAAGGCCGGCGTGATGATCCGGGAGAGCACGGCGTCGAATGCTGCGCATGCGTTCATGGCGCTGACGCCTGGCAACGGCGCAAGGTTCCAGCGCCGTCAGACGACCGGGACGTACAGCCTCGATACTCCCGGGCCCGCGGTATCTGCGCCGTACTGGGTGAAGCTCGTCCGGACGGGAAATACTTTCACCGGCTCCGTCTCCACAGACGGAGTCAACTGGACCGTCATAGCTAGCGACACCGTCACGATGAGCGCCAACGCACTGATCGGTCTCGCTGTTACGAGCCACAACAACGGCGTGCTTACGACCGCGGTTTTCGACAACGTGAGCGTCAACGGCGGCGGCAGTCCGCCGCCGCCCCCGCCTCCACCGCCGGGCAACTTTGTTGGCGGAGACGTCGGAACCGTCGCCGCCGCGGGCAGCGATACATCGTCGAACGGCACATTCACAGTCAAAGCTTCGGGCGATGATATCTGGGGCTTCAACGATGCGTTCCGCTTCGTGTCGCAGTCACTCACCGGCGACGGACAGATCGTCGCGCGGCTCGCTTCGCTCCAGAACACGAATGCCTGGGCCAAAGCCGGCGTGATGATCCGCGAGAGCACGGCGTCGAATGCTGCGCATGCCTTCATGGCGCTCACGCCGGGAAACGGCGCGCACTTCCAAAGACGGCAGACGACCGGCACGTACAGTGTGGATACTCCCGGGCCCGCGGTATCTGCGCCGTACTGGGTGAAGCTTGTCCGCTCCGGCAATACTTTCACCGGCTCCGTCTCCACCGATGGCGTCAACTGGACCGTCGTCGCGAGCGATACCGTGACGATGAGCGCCAACGCGCGCATTGGTTTAGCGGTCACGAGCCACAACAACGGCGTGCTCACGACCGCTGTATTCGACAACGTCAGCGTCAACGGCGGCGGCAGTCCGCCGCCTCCGCCGCCGGGTAACCTCGCTGGCGGCGACGTCGGCTCGGTCGCCATAGCCGGGAGCGATAGCTCGTCCAACGGGACCTTCACGGTCAAGGCCTCCGGCGACGACATCTGGGGCTTCAACGATGCGTTCCGGTTCGTCTCTCAAGGCTTAAGCGGCGACGGACAAATCGTGGCGCGCCTCGCTTCATTACAGAACACGAATGCGTGGGCCAAGGCGGGTGTGATGATCCGCGAGAGCACGGCATCGAACTCGGCGCATGCCTTCATGGGATTGACACCCGGCAACGGGGCGCATTTTCAGGAGCGCCAGACGACCGGCACGTATAGCCTCGATACGCCCGGACCGGCGGTCGCGGCGCCGTACTGGGTGCGGCTCGTCCGCTCCGGCAATACTTTCACCGGCTCGGTCTCAACCGATGGCGTCAACTGGACCGTGGTCGCGAGCGATACCGTGACGATGAGCGCGAACGCGCTGATCGGCTTGGCGGTCACGAGCCACAACAACGGCGTGCTGACGACGGCGGTGTTCGACAACATCACGATCACGACGGCGGTGAATTAGCTGCGGATTAATTGCGCCGAAGAGGTTTTTACAACCTCGCCGCGGCCGGCCTGCCTGTGACGAACAGCAGACCGGCCGCGGCGAGCGCGCAGATGAGCGCCGAGATCGCGAGCGTATGATCGATGCCGATCACCGCCGCGGAGCTGCCGATCAACAGCCCTCCCAAAGACCAGAGCCCCCGGTCCATAAAAAACAGGCTCAGCACGCGGCCGAGCAGATGGCGCGGGGTCTCGGACTGGATCGCGGTGTTGGACGAGGCGCGAAACGCGATGAAGAAAAATCCCGTCAGTGTGAGCATAAAGAGGGAAAAGGCGAAGGAGTGGGAGAACGCGAATAATCCTAAAACGACGCCGAAGGCGAGCGCGCACGAGCAGATCCATAACAGGCCCGGGCGCGTCGAACGGAGCGAGGCGAGCGTGAGCGCGGACAGGGTCGCGCCGACGCCCGGCGCGGCGACGAGGACGCCGAAGCCGGTCGGGCCGACGTGCAAAATGTTGGTCGCGAACATCGGCAGGAAACGCTGGTAGGGAGCGCCGACCAGCGCGATGATGTACGAGAGCGCGATGATCCAGAACAGCCGGCGGTTGCCGGTCAAATACTGGAATCCTTCTCGGATCTCGCTCAAAAGACCCTGCTTATTTTCGGGCTTCTCCCACGGCGGCAGCTCCATCAGGACGAGCGTGCCGATCAGGCCGAGAAAACTGATCGCGTTGATGAAAAAGCAGCCCGAGATCCCGGCGAGCGCGATCAGCACGCCGCCCGCCGACGGACCGACGATCTTCGAGAGATTGAACACCGACGATTGGAGGCCGATCGCGTTCATCAGCTCCTCGGGCGGCACCAAACTGTTGACGAGGGATTGGCGCGCCAGCTGATTCACCGTGTTGACCGCGCCCAGAAAGAACGCAAGCACGACGATGTGCCAGAAGACGATGATCTGGAAATAAACCAAAAACCAGTAGATGAAGGCTTGCGCCATGCCGAGCGTCTGCGTCAGCATGAGCAGGCGGCGGCGGTCCACGCGGTCGGTGATCGCGCCGCCGAAAGCGCCGAACATGAGGCGTGGGACGGTATCGAAAAAGCCGACAACGCCCAGCAGCACCGGTGAGCGCGTGAGCTGCCACACGAGCCAGCTCTGCGCGATGTTCTGCATGAAATCGCCCGCGGCGGATAGGAAGGCGCCGTAGAGCAGCAGGCGGAAGTTCCGGTGGCGCAGCGAGCGCAGCGTGCCGAAATTCCAGAAATGGCGCGCGGGTGGGTCGTCGTAATCGCGCATTGACAATCGTTACGGGAAACTTCCGTGCAATGCAATCACGTCTTGCGGGAAGGCCTATAGAAAACTGATTTTATCGAACTCGGTGATCTTGAATTTCTCTGCGGCGCCGCCGGGCAGAATCGTGAACTGATGCAGCGTGAATTCGTGCTCGTAGTCGCCGCGCGCGATCAAGCCGTCGACGGGGATCACCACCTCGTAGCCGAACGGCCGCGCCGCGGCCGTCGCGGTGTACATGACCGCCTGGTTGCTCGACGCGCCGCAGACGATCACGGTCTTGATCCCGCGCGCCTGCAACAGCGGCTGGAGCTCGCCGCTGTAGAATTTGTCGAAGGCGGGTGGAAAGAGCACCGGCTCGTCCTTCCGCTGGTCGAACGCGAGCGGCATGCGTTCTTCGGCCGTGCCCTTGTATCGATCGGAGGCGGTATAGACGATGAAAATGCGCCGCTCGCGCGCGCGGCGTAGAAACCGGGCGACCGGCTCGACGAGCTGATGGCAGCGCTCCGCGGGATTTTCACAGCGGGCGTTCAGGTCGAGAACCAATAGCGCCGTCGTCGCGGGATCGACGGCGACTTCCTTCGGCACGGGTCGATTCGGCATGGTGTTTCTCCCTGGTCTCGGGCTCTCCGTTCTGTTTACATTATCTCGATCAACGGTGTAAATAGTCGAAATGCCGCTCGCCGCGAATTACCGGCTGAACAAGCGCATCAGCGGCCTCGCGATGCGCCTGATGAGGCTTGGAACGGGCCGGGCGCCGGATGTTTCGGTCGATTTGAGCCGCGAGGCGATCCGGAAAATTCTTCTGGTACGCGGCAATTTCCGCATGGGCGACTCGGTGCTCGCCTCGCCGGCGATTTTTCTCTTCCGTAAGAATTTTCCCGATGCGATCATCGACTTCGTCGGCTCACCGATGTCGCGCGCGCTGTTCGAGAACCTCCCGATCGATCGGCACTTCGAGATCACGCGCCGCTTTCCCGACGCGACGTGGAGTTACTTTTCCCTCATCCGGCGGCTGCGCGCCGCCGCTTATGATCTCGCGGTCGACGTGAGCGGCTCGCAATCGGCGATGGGCATGTTCATCGTCGGCTTTTCCGGCGCGCGCTTTCGCGCCGGTCTCCGCGGCAAACGCGACCGCTGGCTCAACATCCGCCTCCCCAGGCCGGCGGAGCGCAACAAGTACGAGAGCCTGCCTTCTTTGGTCGCGGCTCTCGGGCTCCAGTCCGAGGCGGTGCCGCCTGCGCTCATTTTGTCCGATGCGGAAAAGCTCGAGGGCAGACGCCGGCTCGGCGCTGCGGGATTGCCGGAAGGTCCGATCCTCGGGATTTTTACCGGCGGGAGGGCGAGCCGCGCGAAGCGCTGGCCGGCGGAGAATTTCATCGAGCTCGCCGCCGCGCTCAAAGACCGCGGCATGAAGGTGGCGCTTTTCGTCGGACCGGAGGAGCAGGAGCTGATGCCGTTTTTCTCCCAGCGATTCGGCGGGGCCGTTCCGGTTCTTTTCGAGCCTTCCGTCCGTGGCTTCGCCGCGATGGTCGCCGCATGCGCGTTGTTCGTTACTTGCGACAGCGGTCCGATGCACCTCGCCTGCGCGGTGCGGACGCGCACGGTTGCGATTTTTCAAAAGCCCGACCACCGCCACTGGGGGCCGCCGCCCGAGCTCGCGCGCATCGTTTACCGCGCCGGCGGGGCGACCGTCGCGGAGGTGATCGAGGCTTCTCTGGATGAGTGGGCGCGTCTTGCGCCGGCCGGCGCATCGGCCGCGCAGCGGCTGACTTGACGCCCCGCGGCGATTTGTCTATTTTCTATCCTGGGTCGGGCGAGACCCTTTTTCTTTATTGAAAGCCAAGACCGGGGGTTTTTCATGAAGGCGGAGCAATGGCGCAAGGAGTTGGGCGTTCTCGTGCGCGATCTTTTTCTCTCTCCGGAAATGACGGAGTTCTACTCCGTGCGGGTGACGAAAGAGCGGGCGCAAATTTATCTCGCGCAGCTCGGCATCTACGTGCGGCAGCGGCGGAACTACTGGCCGCAGGTCGCCGCCAATTGTCCGGAGTTCGACGTCAAACAGAAGATTCTCGCGCATGAGTATGAAGAGCTCGTGGAAGACGAGCACTCCGACAAGGGCCACGTCGATCTCGTCGTGCGCCAGGCGCAGGAGATCGGCATGGGCGAGCGCGAGCTCTACGGCGCCGAGCCGCTGCCGACGACCAAGGCGTCGATCTACGCGTGGTGGTGGATCGCGCGCAACCGCCCGTGGCAGGAGGCGATCGCCGCCTCGACGATCGCCGAATGGACCAATGACGACCGGCTGCTGGGCGACATCGGCGGCGGCAACTGCACCCGGCTCGCGAAGATCTGGGCGCGCGATCTCGGCTTTCGCCCCGAGCAGATGCCCAATTTCGTCGCGCACAGCATCGCCGACGTGAAGCACTCCGACATGTTCCTGCCCGTGCTGGAAAAGCACGTCGCTCCGGGAGCGGAAGCGGGCGTCCTCACGACGGCGAAGGAATCGATGGACATCCATCGCGCCTACTTCGGCGGCATGGCGATGGCGATGAATCAGCTGCCTAATTAATTAAGGAGAAAAAATGCTGAGGCAATTCTTATTCGCGGTTTTGTTCCTCGTGCTCGCCGTCGGAACGGCGCAGGCGCAGGAGAAAAAAGGTCCCCTCTACGCGACGATCAAGACGAGCATGGGCGACATCGTCGTGCATCTCTTCGACGAACAGGCGCCGAAGACGGTCGCGAACTTCGTCGATCTCGCGACCGGAAAGAAAGAATGGGTCGATCCCAAAACCAAAGAGACGACGAAGCGCCCGCTCTATAACGGAACGATCTTCCACCGCGTTATTCCCGATTTCATGATCCAGGGCGGCGATCCGCTCGGCATGGGCATCGGCGGCCCGGGATATCGCTTCGAGGACGAATTCAGTCCCGACTTGCGCCACTCGAAGCCGGGCATTTTGTCGATGGCGAACTCGGGGCCGAACACCAACGGCAGCCAGTTTTTCATCACGGTCAAGCCGACTCCGTGGCTCGACGGCCGCCACTCCGTTTTCGGCGAGGTGGTGAAAGGTCAGGAGGTCGTCACCGCCATCGCGAACGCTCCGCGCGGACCCAACGACAAGCCGGTGAAAGACATCGTGATCAAGGAGATCGTCGTCAGCCGCGGCAGCTATTAGAGGCCGGCGGCGCGGAACTTTTCCGCCAGCGGATGCGCTCCGGGGTGCGGCGAAAACGAGCGCGCGACCTCTTCGTCGCGCACATCCGCAAGCGCCGCCGGATTCCAGCGCGGCCGGTTGTCCTTGTCGACGAGACGCGCCCGCACCCCTTCGACTAAGTCCGAGCGCGCGCAGAAGTGGAGCGCCATGTTCCATTCGCGCAAGAAAACGTCCTTGAGCAGAAGCGTCCGGCCGCCGCGCAGCTGCTCGATGACCGTCTTGACGGAAGTCGGCGCACCGGCGAGATAGCCGCGGATCGCGCTTTCGATCCGCGCATCGCCTTCACTCCAGCTCCGAAACGCGCGATCGATCTCCTCGATGCTTTTCTCCTCCACGAGCCTTTCGATCGCTTCGCGGCGCCGCCACAGCTCCGATTTTTCCTGTGCGCCTGGGTCGAATTCCCCCGCGACATAAATCCTCAGCGCCTCTTTGTTTCGCTCAGCACCCTTGCTCCAGTCGAGGTCGCGCAAGCCGGCGAGCATCGCTTTTTTTCGCTCCGCGCGCGCCAGCCCTTCGGCCATGCCGAGCGCCACGGCGTCGTAGCCGCTGAACTCCGCGCCGGTGAGGCCGAGAAACAGGCCGATGCCGCGCGGTATGCGATTTAAAAAGTAGGTTGCGCCGACGTCCGGGAAGAGGCCGATGGCGACCTCGGGCATCGCGAGCGCGCTGCGTTCGGTGACGACGCGGCACGACGCGCCGTTCATAATGCCGATGCCGCCGCCCATCGCGATGCCGTCGGCCCAACAGAGGATCGGCTTGGGGTAGACTTGGATGAGGTAGTCGACCAAGTATTCCGTGGTGAAATAATCGCGCGCGAACGAAAGTCCGTCCGCTCGTTGCAGCATGGCGGCGAGCGTCTTGACGTCGCCGCCCGCGGAAAAGGCGCGCTCGGAGTCGCTGTGGAGGACGACGCACGCGACTTCTTCGCGCTCGCGCCATTCCAGGAGCGTATCGCCGATCGCCTGGAGCATCGGCAGATCGAGCGCGTTCAGCGCGCGCGGATGGTCGAGGGCGATGTAGCCTAGAACGAAGCGCCCGGCGCTCTCTTCCGCGAAGCGCACCTTCGGCTGCGCCGCGCCGATGATCCGGTCTTCCGCCATTGCATCCCACTATATATTTTTCGCCGCGATTGTGCATCCGCGTTCGCTTGCCGCGCGGGCCTGCGGCCGTTATCTTTATCCATGCGGGAAAGGTTCCTGATCGCCGATTATCTGCGCGAGATCGGCCGCCTGCTCGAAGTCAAAGGCGAAAATCGCTTCAAAGCCAGAGCCTACGAACGCGCCGCGCGCGCCCTCGAGACGCTCGCCGACGACCTCGACCTGCTCGTCCTCAACCGCCGTCTGACGGAGATTCCCGGCGTCGGGTCGGCGCTCGCCGGCGTCATCGACGAGCTCTACCGCACCGGCAACAGCTCATTGCTGGAGCAGCTGCGCGGCGAGTTGCCGCCGGGGGTGATCGAGCTGAAGCTCGTCCCCGGGCTGAGCCTGAAGAAAATCGTCGCGCTCCACTCGGCGCTCGGCATCGCGAGCGTCGCCGATCTCAAAACCGCGGGCGAAAAAGGCTTGATCCGGACCGTCAAGGGATTCGGCGTGAAGGGCGAGGGGAAGATCCTCGCGGCGATCGAGAAGCTCGAAAGCGGCGGCGAGCGGCTCCTGCTCGATCGCGCGACCGAAGAGGCGGAGCGCCTGCTGCGCCACCTGCGCAGTGATGCCTCCGTCGCGAAAGCCGATATCGCCGGCGCGCTCAGGCGCCGCAGAGAATCAGTCATGCGCATCCAGATCGTCGCCGCCGGCACGGAGCCGGAAAAGATCGTCGATCACTTTCTCCGCTATCCAGCGCTCATCCATTCCGAGCGGCTGGACGGTAGCTGCCGCGCGCGCCTGGCGCCGGGGGCCGCGGTGGAAATCCAAACCGTCCCCAACGCGGACTATGCCGCCGCATTGCTGCGCCACACCGGCTCGAAGCGCCATTACGCGCGCCTCGAAGAGCCGGCGCGCGCGAAGAAGGCGGATTTAAATGCGCGTGCGAAAGACGAGAAGGAGATTTACCGCCGTCTGGGCATGCAGTATGTCCCGCCGGAGCTCCGCGAGGACGAAGGGGAAGTCGAGGCGGCGCTCGCCGGGAAGCTGCCCCGGCTCGTCGAATTCGACGATATTCAAGGGCTGACGCACTGTCATACGGTCTATTCCGACGGCAAAAACAGCGTCGAGGAGATGGCGCTCGCCGCGGACGCGCTGGGGATGAAATATCTGACGATCACCGACCACTCGCCGAGCGCCTTTTATGCGGGCGGCGTCGAGCTCGACCGCCTGAAGCGGCAGTGGGAGGAGATCGACCGCGCGCAGGAGAAGGTGAAGCTCAAGCTGCTCAGGGGCACCGAGTCGGATATTCTCCCCGACGGCTCGCTCGACTATCCCGACGCGGTGCTCGAGCGCTTCGACATCGTGATCGCGAGCATCCACCAGCGGAACAAGATGGATGCCGGGCAGATGACGCGCCGCATCGTGAAGGCGATGAAGCTGCCGTTTTTTAAAATCTGGGGACACCCGCTCGGCCGGTTGATCGAATCGCGTCCGCCGCTCGAATGCGATATGGAAGAGGTGCTCGACGCGATCGCGGGCGCGAACGCCGCGATCGAAGTCAACGGTGATCCGCGCCGGCTCGATCTCGAACCGCATTGGATCCGGGCGGCGCGCGCGCGCGGCATCAAGTTCCTGATCTCGACCGACGCCCACTCGACGCGCGCGCTCGGCTATCTCCGCTACGGCGTCGACATGGCGCGGCGCGGGTGGCTTACGCGGGAGGAAGTCTTGAACACGCTGCCGCAAAAAGATTTCATCGAGGCGGTGCACCCATGAAGCGCGTCTTTCTGCTCTCGCCGGCCGACTGCAACGGCGAGCGCGCGCGCTGGGTGCTGCGCCGCGGCGCGCGTTCGGAGCTGGCGGCGAAGCTGCGGAGCCCCGAAGGCGCGCCGCTCGGCGAGGTATTCACGTTCTTGAGCGCGCTCTACTTCCGCGGCAAGCTCGCCTACGCGCGCGCTTTCGCACGCCCGCCCGCGGCCGGAACCGGCGTCCTCGTCATCACGCCGACGCGCGGACTCATCGCCTGCGATGCGGCGATCCGCCTCTCGACGCTGCGCGGCTTTGCGCGCGTGCCGATCCACAAAGACAACGGCCTCTACCGACGCTCTCTCCAGCGCACGGCGCGCGCGCTCGCCGCCGAGATCGGCGCCGACTGCGAGGTCGTCCTGCTGGGGAGCATCGCGAGCGGTAAATACCTCGATCTCCTGACCGGGATTCTCGGCGCGCGGCTGCGCGTCCCGGCGGCATTCATCGGCCTCGGCGACATGAGCCGCGGCGGCCTCATGCT
>Ga0075423_10001015_pt1 | contig 23995 bp, 21 predicted proteins | sample SoiMethybrSBSTD2_FD_80114 | JGI IMG/M metagenome (GOLD analysis project Ga0075423, IMG submission 80114) | Bulk soil microbial communities from a Populus tree surrounding site in Tennessee, USA - Soil MetaG P. TD hybrid SBSTD2 | ecosystem: Environmental > Terrestrial > Soil > Tree plantation... | reverse complement strand
TTGCTCGATGGCGGCGATGCGATGCGGCACCCCGCTGATCCAGGGGCGCAAGGACAGCGCGACAATGCGGGCGCCGCTCGTGACCGCCTCGCGGTCGAGCAGATCGAAATGATCCATCACCTGTTCCACGAATTGGGCCGGTTTGTACTTGTAGAAATGGAAGAGCTGCAGGTCACTGATCTCGTAGCCATGCGGCATGGCGTAGAGCGGTCCGGCCTCGGTACCGAGCGCGTAGGGCATATCGTCGTTGACCCAGTCGCAGACATAATCGCAGCCCGCCGCGGCGACCAGATCGAGTGTGTGGCTGCTTTCCGAATAGGCGGGAGAATACCAGCCTTTGACGGGCTGGCCGGACAAGGTGCGCAAACTCGACAGCGAGCCTTCCACCCACTCCCGCTCCGACTCGCGTGGCACACCCGTGGCGTGGATGTGATGCATGTCGCGGCCGTGCCCGACGAGCTCGAAGCCCAACCGGTTCACCTCTCCCAGGACGTGAGGGTAACGCTCGGCGAGCCGGGACGACATTGCCACGGAGGCTTTCAGGCCGCGGCGCTCGAGCGCCCGAAAGATGCGGGCGAACCCCACCCGATTGCCGTAGTCGCGCAACGTGTAATTCCAATAGTCGGGAAATGGCCGCTCCAGGCCACCGGAGGGCTTGACGGCCTTGGGCGCCATATCGAGCGGAAAGAATTCGAGCGTCGGCACGATCCAAAGCGCGATGCGCGCCCCGCCTGGCCAGGCAACGGGCTTGCGCTGAAATAGGTTGGAATAGGCGTACCGCTCGTGGTCCATGCCCGGCCGCCGGAACGGATAGTCGAAGTAACTCTCAGGCAGCCTCACGCGTGCCTCCCGCGGCGCTGCGCGATCGCAGCAGCGAATGTGTCGTAGTAGTGCTCGAGGTAGTAGGCGGCGATCTCGCGGCCCGTTGCGAACCAGACCTTGTCGTGCGAGGTGACGTATTCGAGCGCTGCCTCGAACTGCTTCATGCGATGGGGTTGGCCGATCAGAAAGGGATGCAGCGGCAGGCACATGACCTGACCGCTTTCGGCGCCTTCCAGGTAGAGCCGGTCGAATTGGGCCTTAATGGCGTCGGTATAGTCACGCGGCGTGGCGTTGCCCTGGAACAGGCTGGTGAAGTCATTGATCTCCAGCGAGTAGGGCACGCTGATCAAGCGTCCGCGGCGCACGTTGACGGGCAGCGGCTGGTCGTCGTGGAAGAGATCGAGCGTGTAGGTAATGCCGGCCTCGGCCAGCAGATCCATGCTGCGCTCGGTGAGCGTCAGTGCCGGCGCCAACCAGCCCGCAAGCTCCTGTCCCGACCACTTGCGGATCGATGCCTTGACGTCCTCGATGACCGCGCGCTCCTGCTCTTCGCTCATGTTGTAGGTGTAGCGCGTGTTGTAGACGCCGTGCGAAAAGAACTCCCAGCCGCGCTCGCGACAGGCGGCGGCAATATCGGGAAAGTGGTCGCACACCGCCACGTTGAGGGAGATGCTGCCCCGCACGCCGTAGCGGTCCATGGCCGCCATCATGCGCCAGATGCCGACCCGATTGCCGTAATCGCGCCAGGCATAGTTGAGCACGTCCGGGACGGGACGCGGCCAGGGCGTGCGCGAGGGATTGAGCGGCGGGTCGAGTTCATAGTGCTCGATATTGGGCGCGCACCAGAAGGCAAGATGCGCACCGCCAGGCCAGGTGAGCTTGGGCCGGCCATAGTAAGGCAGATAATCGTAGAGCCCAGGATCCTCCCGGCGCATGTCCCTGCTCCTCAAAAGCGTCCCGCCCATCTTCATATCGTAGATCGGCGCGCCGTGCAGCTTCGTGCTAGGCTAAGCCTCGGTTCGCTCGAGAAGGGTGTTGCGATGGAACTTTCCAACAAGAGTGCGCGGCAGATGTTCTATGACTTCAAGGCACGCCCGACCCGCGCCCGCTTCGGCTTTGGCGCAAAGCCCGCGCTCATCAACATCGATCTGCAAAAAGCCTATACGGCGGTCGGGCAATTCGCCACCGCCTACGCGACCGATCCCAAGCAATTGGCCTATATCAATGAGCTCGCCGAGCTCGCCCGGGCCAAGGGATTGCCGGTGGTGTGGACCCATGTTGCCTATCTGGAATCGGGTGAGGACTGCGGCGTCTGGGGCACGCGTTCCAACACGCCCGACTCGCTGCAGAACATCAAGCTGGGATCAGCTCGCGCGGAATTCGACGACCGGCTCGCCATCGACCGCGGCCGCGATATCATCATCAACAAACGCATGGCGTCGGCCTTCCACGAGACCAACCTTGCCTCGCTGCTGACGTTCCACCGCTGCGACACGCTGATCGTGACCGGAGGCTCCACCTCCGGCTGCGTGCGCGCCACCGTGGTCGACAGCCTCTCGCATAGCTATCGCACGATCGTGCCCGAGGAGTGCGTCGCCGATAAACACGAAAGCCCGCACTTTGCCAACCTTTATGACATGGCCGTCAAATACGCCGACGTGCTGCCGGTGGCCGACGTCATCGAGCATTTGCGCGCGCTCAAGGCTTAAGCGGCCGCTTCGGGAGCCCGATCTGCCGGGGCTGGGCAGCGGGCTAGGACGGCGGCTGCAGCTCCTCGATAATGCTGCGCAGCAGACAATCGTTGTCGTGGATCGACTTCAAGGCGCCGCGTATGTCCTCGTCGATCAGGCTCCTGCCCGTCCGGCGCTGGCAGTTTTGCGGGCGCCCGGTGAACAGATCGAGGTATTTGCGGGAGAGGTCCGCGAGCTGCCAGCCCACGGGCAGCGGCAGGTACTCGTTATTGAACTGCGCCGAGCGCGTGGTGTAGGCGCCGCGGCTCCTATCCGCCTCCGCCTCGGCCGGAACCGCCGAGCTGCGCGCGCGCCAGGCCAGCAGCAGGGCTGAGAGCGGCGCGGTTAGCTCGTCGTAGGACTTCTTGCCGGCTTTGGTCTGGTAAAAATTGTCAACGGGCTGGTAGCTGCCCGTGATCATGATGATCTTGGGCGCTATTTTGAGCCCCTTCAGCACTTCGGGATAGAGCTCGGCGTACTTGAGAAGATACTGCGCCAGATTTTCCGCGGTGGCGACACCTGAGCCCTCATAATAGCCGCCGTCGACGAAGGTCATGCGCCGTTCCTGCGGCTGCTCGTTGGTGTCCAAGGGTGCAGGTACGCTGAAGTCGTACCAACCAACCGGCAAGATCCAGGGAAAGCGGGCGCTGAGACCGACGGCCGTGCTGAGGGGTATTTCGTTGATCTCGGCCGACTTGCGATGAAAATCCTCCAAGGTGCCGGTGCCGAGAATATAGGTCTGCCCGAGATAGAGCGGGCTCAAGATCATCTGGGCGCCCGTCTCGACGTTGGTGGTATTCAGCATGAGCGCGGGTGCGGCGACATCCTCCTTGGCGCAGGTGCGCGCGCCGGGCGCGCACAGCGCGAACAGCGAGTTGCGGAACGGATTGTTGCCCCCGAACTTGGCATCCCAAACGTATTCGAAATTCTTTTCCAGCGTCACCGCGCGATCGAAGCCATAGATCGGGAATGGCAAGAAGCGCTGCACGAAATCAGGAAAAAATGTCGCCCATACCAAGGGCGAAAGGAAGTCGTGGGTCAGAAGGTTTTCCGCCTCGGCTTCGAGGCTACCGGCCGTCGCTTCGTAGCTCTCCTTGCAACGCTGCGCCTCGCCGTTGCGGGCCCGCTGCTGGACCAGCGCCGTGAACACGGCGGTGCCGAGGCTACCGCCGGACACGGTGCTGGCGGCAAACACATGCTGCGCGAAGTTGGGGCACAGATCCTGAAGGCGCGAGAGCACGCGGGCTGCGTGCTGCGCCGCATAGATCCCGCCTCCCTCGGCGGTGATGATGTAGACGGGATATTCCCTGCCGGCATAGGCCGCTGCATCCTTGCGTGAGGAGATCCAATCCGCAAAGGCTTCATCGAGCGAGGCCCGCCCCACGGTCTGTTTACTATGGCGAAAGCGGTGATTGTCGTTCCATCCTGCGAACTGAAAGCAGAGCCCGGCGACAATGATGAGAGTGACGAGCGGGATGCCGAAGCGGTCATAGAAGCGCGTGCCCGCCGAGGTCAGCACGACGCTGATGGCCACCCAGAGCGCAAAAATCGGAATGACGCCGAAGTACTGCGGCAGCAGAATTGGATAAAGGGCGATGGCCAGCATGGACAGAAGCCCCACCAGGGGGAATACGAACCAGTGGCTGATCAGGAACAGCTGCCGGCCTCGCGTCTCGGTCAGCTTGCGTCCCGGCCCCACGCGCAGCAACCAGCGCTCAAAGATCGTAATGGCGAGGAACAGCAGCGCGGCGGCGGCGAAGGCGGCCATGGTTTGCACGGCGAGAGCCGACTGCAAGCGCCCGGCATCGATTACGATCGGTTTCAGCAACTCCGGAATCTTGTCCGGATCCGTCAAAACGCGCTTGTCCGGCAGGAAGCTGTACCACAGGCCCAAGCCGGCACCGATAAAAGGCGCGGTTGCCAACAGCCGCGGAAACCAATCCAGCAGTAGCTTGGCAATCGGCTCCCGATCGAGATCTTCCTCCTTGGAGACGAGATGGGTCAATTCGCGCGCCGCCTGCCAAAACACCAACCCCAGCAGAAGGAGCGAGGTGGCGGCCATGAGCCACTGCCATTGCAAGCCGACGGCGTGGGTTTCGTAGCCGCGCTGGAGCAGGACGCGATAGACCTCGCGAACCTGCTCGGGGAGCCAGAGCGCGAGAATGGTGATGATCGCCATCACCGCGGGGGCCCGCATCGCGCTGAGCGCCCGGCTCGAGCCGGCAAAACGATCAAGAAGCCCCGGCGCTGCGTGGACTGGTGCTGCCGCCGTCATGAAGTACCCCCCAAAGCTTGCCGGCACACCGGCGCGTTGAGCTACAAGCGCCTGAACCCGCGCGTCATAATGCTATCGCAACGCGCGCGCAAAGCGTTGAAGCGCTCATCGCTGGGCTGGCGTCGCTGCACACAGTCGATAACGCACTGGTTGCAGACCTGCCCGTCACAGCGCTCCTCGCCGCAGCACCGATAGGAGCATTGGCAGGCCACATTGGCTTGCGAGCAGCTGCCCTTGCCCCTGGGGGCCTGGGCGTTCGCCATGCTGGCTGCGAGGAGCGTTGCGGCCCCGAGCGCACAGGCTTGCGCGAGAAAGCGGTCAAACCACATCACTTGCGTTCCCCGTTGTGCCCGTGCCATGCCCACCCGCAGCAGCCGCAGCAGCCGCGGACGCACGTTCGGGCACGCTAGACCTAGCATGGGGGAGGCGCGGCGTGGCAGCATTTCGGCGACGGGCTGGCCGCCTCTGCCGCACCCCGCGCGCCCACCGCCGCCTTGATCTGGCAGCAATTTTGAGCGCCGCCGCCCCGGCTGAGCGCCCTGCAGGCAGGCGGCACGGGCGCGGGCTTGCCGCGCAGAAGAGCGCGCCGCAAACTGTTGCACGGGAGACGCAGTGGAAAGGTTCCCTCTCCCTTGCCCACACGAGGAGGATGACATGGAGCTCAAGGGTGCAGTCGCCCTGATAACGGGTGGCAACGGCGGGCTCGGCCAGCGGATCTGTCACGCGCTGGCCAAACAGGGGACCGAGATCGCCCTCGTCTATGCCAAGAGCGCCAGCGAGGCAGAGGGCGTGGCCCGCACGCTGGCGGAGCGCTACCAGATCAAGGCGCAAGCGCTGGCGTGCGACATCACCGATGCAGCGGCGGTGCAACGACTGATCGCGCAAGTCAAGGCAAGCTTCGGCCGCATCGACATTCTCGTCAACGACGCCGCCTACAACAAATCAATCCCGTTCCCTGCGCTTGAGGCCCTCACGGAGGAGGTCTGGGAGAAGATCATGGCCGTCAATCTGACGGGCCCCATGCGCCTCAGCAAAGCGGTGGCGCCGCTCATGCAGGCTCAGGGGCGCGGACGCATCGTCAACATCGCCTCGGTCGCCGGTTTGGCGCCGACCGGCTCCTCCATCGCCTACGCCGTGTCCAAAGCCGGTCTCATTCACCTGACGCGGTGCATGGCGGTGGCGCTTGCGCCGGAAACCCTGGTCAACTGCGTGGCGCCCGGGCTGCTGGAGGGAACACGGGCCACCGCCAATCTCAGTCCCGAGCAGATCGAGCGCTCCGCCTCCAGCGCCCTCCTGAAGAAGGCCGCCGACAAAGATGATTGTGCCGATATGGTCGTCACCATGTGCCGTAGCGACACCATGACGGGACAGACCGTGGTGATTGATGCGGGGCGACTGTTCCATTGAACGGAGCGCGAGTTCCGCGGTCGCTGGATCGCGCGCCTCGGGCAGCCCGGCAGCGGCGCCAAGCCTGCAGTAGGACGGGCGGGGCCGTCCGGGGCGGCTCTGCCTTCAAAGTCGCATGGGAAGCACGACCATGGGAATGTCGCGCAAATGCAGTTGGCGCAGCATGGTCAGCGCGGCTTCGCTGTGCAGCTGGCGGATGTACCAGTTGTCGTGCTTGAAGATCAGTTTGCTGGTGAAGAAAATACTGTCGGAAAACTCCTTATGGATCACCTCGGCGAGCTTGGTCAGCTCCTCGATGGGGTCGGTGCCGAAGGCGAGATAGGATTTGGCCGCAAGATTGTTGTTGTGACAGTAGTTTATAAAGTAGCCGAGCGCGGTTTCGGCTTCCTGCCGCACGCGCTCCAAGTTCTCGCTACCGCCGTAGCTCTGGGCATCGACCGTGCGCACGTTCATGAACAGGCAGTTCTTGAAGTGCCCGGGAAATTCGCGGCGCACCCACTGCAGCGCGTAGACGCCACCGCTCCGGCTTGATCCCACCACGAACACCGCAGTCGGCGCGGCAGGATCGAGCTGGGGTGGTTCGGCGACGGCGGGATAGTCGGTCCAGCTCAGTGCCGCGTCGGCGATGCGGATCTTGTGCTTGATGCTTGCGTAGTGTGCGTGATTGAGCAGGCAGAAGCCGATCACCGTGCCCGTGATCAGCACCGTCATCCAGCCGCCCTCGGTGAATTTTTCGATCAAGGTAACGAGCAGGATGCTCGCAGTCACGATCAAACCGCCGACCGAGAGCAGCAGCCGATGTTGCCAGCGCGCGTCCTGGCGGTGCTGCCACCAGTAGATGACGAGACCCACAAGCGACATCGAGAAGGTCAAGAACACGTTGATGCTGTAGAGCACCACCAGCAGCGCCACCCTGCCACCCGTGACAAGCAGGATGCCGAGCGAGGTGATACCCATCAAAAGGATGCCGTTCTGCGTGACCAAGCGCGTCGAGAGGTAGCGATACATGTGCGGCACCCAGGAGTCGGCCGCCATGTTGGCGAGCACGGCGGGCCCGCCGAGAAAGCCGGTATTGGCGGCGACGAACAGCAAGCCGCCCTCGAGCGCCAGCACGATCCACAGCAGCGCATTCTCGAACACCGGCGCCTGCCAGCCGAGGTTTTCGATGATGGCGCGGAACGTCACGGCATTGAGCGTCTGTCCCTCGACGGGCGTAACGCTCCACAGCAGGTAAAGGAGGATGATGCCCCCGGCCGTAAAGCTCAGGGAGACCGCCATGTAGAACATGGTCCACTTGCCCGTGGCGACTCGCGGCTCGGCGAGGGATTGCACGTTGTTGGAAACCGCCTCGATGCCGGTATAAGTACCCCCGCCGAGGGAGTAGGCCCGCAGAAACAAGGAGGCGGCGAACAGCCAGCCCATCTCCTTGGAAAGTTCGCCGGTGGCCGCGAGCGTCTCGGGAACTAGGCTCGGCAGCTTGGAAGCCTGCATGCCGATGCCGGCAATAATCAAGACAACGTGCGTGAGGAAAAATCCGAGAAAGATCGGCAGCAGCACCATGATCGATTCCTGCATGCCGCGCAGATTGAGGAAGCAAAGCACAATGACGAGCGCGAGTTCCGTGACCAGCTTGTAGGAAAGGGCGGCCGCGGGCAGCAGACTGAAGACGGCATCGACACCGCTCGCCACCGAGATGGCGATCGTCAGCATGTAATCGACGATCAAGGCCGAGCCCGACACCAGGCCGGCGTGAGGCCCGATCAGGTTGGTCGCCACTTTGTAGCCGCCGCCACCGCTCGGGAACAGCTCGATCACCTGGTTGTAGGCCAGCGCGATGACGAACACCGTCACGGCCGTGGCCAGCGCCATATAAAGGCCGAGATGCGTATGGCGACCCAGCGCCAAAAACGCCTCCTCCGGTCCGTAGCAGGAAGACGAGAGGCCGTCGGCACCGAGCCCCACCCACGCCAGGAAGGCGATTAGCGCAATATGCTGGCGCGTTTGCCCGCTGAAGGGGTCGAGCCGCTTGCCCAACAGTGTCTCGGAAATCTTATTCAACAGCATGAGAGCGAGCGGCCTGTGGCACCGCCGATCAGCGAGCGATCAGCAAAGGGTCGGTGCAGAGCAGATCTTGCCATTTCAGCTGAGCCGCACATCGAGCCGCCAACACCTAAAGGCTCGAGACCAGATGCCCGCCATCGACCGCCAAAACCGCGCCCGTCATGTAGGATCCGGCATCCGAGCACAGAAGCAGCAGCGGCCCTTCCAGTTCGCTCAGCTGCCCCAGGCGGCGCTGGGGAATGCGCTTGATCAGGGCGCTGCCGGTGTCGCTGGCGAAGAAGGCACGGTTGAGATCGGTTTCGATGTAGCCGGGGCATAGCGCGTTGACCCTGATGCGATGGCGCGCAAGCTCAAGGGCCATGCCTTTCGTCAAATGCACGACCCCCGCTTTCGAAGTGAGGTAGGCGGCAACTTGACCGGCGACCCTAAGCCCGAGAATGGAGGCGATGTTGACGATCGCCCCACCGCTCGCTTGCTGGCGCATGATCTTGGCTGCCGCTTGCGCCACCAGGAAGGCCCCTTTGAGGTTTGTGTCGACCTGCTGATCCCACTCCGCCTCGGCGAGCTCCAGGAATGGCTTCGTCAGCGTCACACCAGCGTTGTTGATCAGGATATCGAGCCTACCCTGCCATTGCGCGGCATCGTCAACGGCCGCGGCGACCGAGGTGGCATTGGTAACATCCATGGCAACGGCAATGGCGCGGCCTCCCGCAGCTTCGATCTGCTGACGCGCCTCCTCGAGACTGTCCCGCCGACGCGCGGCGAGTGCGACGGCCGCCCCCGCCCGGGCGAGCATATCGGCGAAGGCACGTCCAAGACCGCTGGACGCTCCGGTGATCAGGGCGCTGCGCCCCTCGAGCGAAATGGTATAGCTCATGCGTAACCCGCTCCTCAAAGCCGCTTCAGTGCTTGGTGAGCCAATCAGCAATGCTGTTGGAAAGTTTTTTCGAGCGGGCCACAAAAATGCCGATGTGCCCTCCCGAGACGGGCAATTCGGTGTAGTCCTTGCTGGCAACGCGACCGCGCATGGCCTTGCTCGCCAGGGGGTGGATCACGGTATCGGTCTCGCTGTAAATATTGAGCAGCGGCATGTCGACGGCCCCAAGATCCACCAACCGACCGTCGATGCGGAGCTCGCCGCGCACCAGCTTGTTCTCCTGATAGAGCTCCTTCAACCACTGCTGCGCCGCCGCGCCGGTGTGATCCGGCCGGTCCGAGAGCCACTTTTCCATGCGCAAGAAATTCATCAGCGCATCGGCGTTCTGCCCGGCTTGCAGCAGCGTCAGGTTGTACTTGGCAAGCGTGCGCACGGGCGTCATCAGCGAGAACATGGTGCCGCCAACCTCGCCGGGGATGTTGCCCATGGCTTTGATCAGCAGGTCGATATCGTCCGAGGTGAGGCTGCGCGTCCAAACGTTCATAAAGCCGGAATCGACACGCTCCTCTCTCTGGTCGGCGTGGAAATCGACAGGCGTCACCGCAGTAATGAGGTTGCGGACCTTGTCGGGATGCAGTGCGGCGTAACACAAGGACAAGAGCCCGCCCTGGCAGATGCCAAGCAGGGTGATCGAAGCAAGTCCGTGGCGCTCGCAAATGACGTCGACGAAGGCATCCATATAGCCATTGATGAGATCCCCGAAATCATCGAACTGGTCGGCGAGTGTGGGATGGCCCCAATCCGTGACGTAGATCTCGCAACCCGCCTCCACCAGGTTGCGTAAGAACGAGCGATCCTCTTGGAGATCGAGCACATTCCAGTGCCCAACCATCGCATAGGTAACGAGCACGGGCGTGCGAATTCGCGCAGGCTCGGCGCGCACGATGCGATGCAGCGTGCGCCCCCCCAGGCGGCAAATCTCCTCCCGCGGGCTCTCGGCGATCTTGACGTCGGCCTCGCGCACCGTTGCCAGCGCGCTGGTCGCGAGCGCGACCCGTTTGCCGAAATCTGCAAGCTCGGTCCAGGCCGAGAGCAATCGATCGTCCGCCGACATCTCAGCTGCCATCCCTAGTTGTATTGCCCGCCTCCGCTTGCCGGCGCAGCGCCCGCAGCTGCTGGCGCAGGTCCTTTAGCTCGCGCTGCATGCCGTGCATGCGCCGGTAGACTTCCGTCATTTCGCTGCGCGTCGGCATGTCGAGGAGCTGAGAGCTCTGCTCGCCCAGCTTGCGCATGTCCAGCCGATACTGCGTGAGGGCACGCAGCAAACGCTGCTGCAAGTGTGCGAAGTCGGCGGAACGATTGAATTCCATAAAGGTACGGTCGACGACGTTGTTCCAAAGGTCGAGGGCCTCGCCCGGCGTTCTCACCGCGTTGCCGGCTTCGGCCAGCCGCGCGGTTTCGTTCTGAAAATTGCGCGAGATCAGCAGCCAAAGCGGGATCGAGACGGCCATGTATTGCTGGGCCGCGCTCATGAGATCGAGCATGGAGGCCGACGACCTGAACGCGGAGAGATCAAAGGCGGGAAGGTCGGCGAACCGCGGCAGACTGAACACCTCCTGCATTTCCTGCAGCAACGGGGCAAGTCCGCCGGCCCGCCACAGCTCCGGATCCCACAGACGATTTAGCAGCTTGGTGCTCTCAACGCCGCGCTCGCGCGAGACCACTTCGGCCGTTTGCAGCCAGGCGTTCCACATGCCGGCCATTGCGGTCCAGGGCGCCATCAGCTGCTGCACGTACTCGGAGGACGGCGAGGAGGTGCCCGCCGCGGGCGGCGGCTCGGGGCCGGCCGGCGTCGCCATGCTGGGGCGCGCGGGCCCCGGCTCGCCTCTATTGGCGCGGGGTTCGGAAGGCTGCGTGGATTTTGCCATCTGGTCCAGCTTCCATGCGCGATGAGCTTGCGCGCGCCATCGCCTTCGCGCCTGCGCCTCAGGCCGCGTTGGCCTTCACCTTTTCCCAGATCAGGACGGAACGACCCTGCCGGCCATCTTGGTAGCTCCGGTAGGGCGCCGTGGTGATCGTCAGCACGTCACCATTGAGCTGGTAGTAACGGACCTGGTCCGTGCCGGTCCAAGCCTGGTTCCACGACACATCGATATGGTGCACGACCTTTTCGGCCTCGAGCGTGAACGTACCCGCATAGGCGACCATGGTGCCCAACAATTTTACGCCTTCCTCATCGGTCGGCACCACATCGCCCGGGGTGATACGATCCTGCCGCACGAAGATAGCGTACATGCGTCCATCCGCCGAGTAACCGAGATACCCCGCGGGATTTTCGCCGAATTGGTTGAAGCGCTCATTAGACCCCAGCACCTCGCGAACATAGGAAACGAGCTTCCAGGTACCGAGCACGGCTTGGACCAAACTTGCATTGGCCATGCAGAACTCCCAACGAGCTATCTCAAAGCTGTTTGGCTTTCTCGCGCAGGACGAACTTTTGGATTTTGCCGGTCGACGTCTTGGGCAGCTCCCCGAAGACCACGGTCTTCGGGACCTTGAAGCGCGCCAAATGCTGGCGGCAGAACTCGATGACATCGGTCTCTGTCGGCACGGGCGTATTTGCCTTGAGCTCGACAAAGGCGCAGGGGGTCTCGCCCCACTTGGCGTCGGGACGGGCGACCACGGCGGCAGCCAGCACGGTCGGCAACTGGTAGAGCACCTCCTCCACCTCGAGGCTCGAAATGTTTTCACCCCCGGAAATAATAATGTCCTTCGAACGGTCCTTGATCTCGATGTAGCCGTCGGCGTGCCACACCGCCAAATCGCCTGAGACATACCAATCGCCGACCAGCGTGGCGGAGGTCGCCTTGCGGTTGCCGAGGTAACCCTTCATGACGGTGTTGCCCCGCATCATGATCTCGCCCAGCGTTTTGCCGTCGCGGGGGACCTCCTGCATCGTCTTGGGATCAGCCACCTTAACGCCTTCCACCATCGGGTGGGCAACGCCCTGGCGCGCCATGCTGGCGTAGCGCTCTTCCGACGGGAGTGCATTCCACTCGGGCTTGAACAGGCAGAAGGTGCCGGGACCATAGGTCTCGGTCGCGCCGTAAAGGTGTATCACCTCGAACCCCAGCCCTTCCATGGCCCGGAAAACGCTGGACGGCGGCGCCGCCCCACCCGTTGCGCAGCGGACCTTGTGGTCAAACGGCACGCGCTGATCGGCGGGGGCGCTGGCGATCATATTGAGCACGATCGGCGCACCGCAAAGGTGCGTCACCTTGTGTTTCGCGATCAGGGCGAAAATCCGCGCCGGTTCGACCTTGCGCAGGCACACCTGGGTGCCCCCGGCGGCGACGACCGCCCAAGGAAAGGACCAGCCGTTGCAGTGGAACATCGGCAAGGTCCACAGATAGATGCTGTCGGGGGTAAGGCCGAAGGTCAGCGCATTGCCCATGGCCGACAGATAGGCACCGCGGTGACTGTAGACGGCGCCCTTCGGGTCACCGGTAGTTCCGGAGGTGTAGAGCAAGCACAGGGACTGCCACTCGTCCGCTGGTTGCTCTGCGGCGAAGCCGGCATCGCCCGTCGCCAGCAGCGCTTCATAGTCGATGCTGCCGATTGGAGCGGAGCCTTGGCCGGGCACGGGGATGTCGACGACGTCGACGGGATGGCGCACCTGCGCCAAGGCCGCCTTGGCGAGCGGGGCGTGCTCGCCATCAACGATAAACACCTTGGCTTGCCCGTGGTTGAGCGAGAACGCGACGCTTGCCGCATCGAGCCGCGTATTGAGTGGATTGAGCACGGCGCCCAACATCGGCACGGCAAAATGAGCCTCGATCATTTCGGCGATGTTAGAGGCGATGATGGCGACCGTATCCAGGCGCCGCACGCCACGTTTTTGCAAGGCTGAGGCCAGGCGCTTGGCGCGTTCGAACAGCTGCTGGTAGGTGAAGTGCCGCTCGCCATCGATCACGGCGGTTTTGCTCGCCAGGCTGGCAGCGGCGCGTGCCAAAAAGCTCACCGGCGTCAGCGGCACAAAGTTGGCGCCGGTCCGGTCCAGGTCGGTTTCGAATGGATGCGCCTGGGCCATGACTGCATCCCTCCTATCGCACGCAACTCAAACAAACAGTAGCGCCAACCAGCGTACGACTTCCACTCAATTCCTCGGCGCGCCGCATTGTTCCGGCAGGGGGTTGCGAGCTCGGGCGCGGCCTTGGCTCTGGCTCGCCACAGTCCGGTCGCCTATTCTGACGCGACAGGCTTTGCGTCGTTCAAGTGGAGGTGCACATGATCACTGGCACGACAACCTTGATCGCCCATCTTGGCTACCCCACCCAATCCTTCAAGGCACCGATGATCTACAATCCCTACTTCGAGAAGAAGGGCATTGATGCCGTGGTCGTGCCGATGGGCGTGATGGCGCAAGACTATCCAGCGTTTCTGAAGACGCTCTTCAGATTGACCAACATCCGGGGTGCCTTGGTGACAATGCCGCACAAGGTCGTGACGTTAAACCTGCTCGACGAGGTGACCCCGACAGCCAAAATTGCCGGCGCCTGCAACGCCATTCTGCGGCGCAGCGACGGTAGCCTGCTGGGCGACATGTTTGATGGCGCGGGATTTGTGCGCGGGGTCGCACGCTCCGGCCGCAGCTTGGCTGGCAAAGGCTGTTTGGTTGTGGGCTGCGGCGGGGTCGGCTCGGCGATTGCTGCCTCGCTCGCGGCCGCCGAGGTCAGCAGCTTGGGTCTCTTCGATGCCAATGCCGCCTCGGCGGCGGCGCTGGCGGATCGGCTCCGGACACATTATCCCAAACTCGAGGTCAAAACCGGCTCGAACGATCCGGCGGGCTACGACATTGTGGTGAATGCGACCCCACTCGGCATGAAGGACGGCGATCCCCTGCCGATGGATGTTGCCAGAATTGACCCGGCGACGCTGGTCGGGGAGGTCGTCATGAAGCAAGAGTACACCCCGTTTCTTCGCTTGGCCGAGGCGAAGGGGTGCGCCATCCAGGTCGGCACGGAGATGCTGTTTGAGCAGATCCCAGCCTACCTAGAGTTTTTTGGTTTTGGCACCACCACGTCCCAGGAGCTGCGTTCGCTCGCCAAGATCAGCTATTGACGGCACGCCGGCGGCGACGTTGTTGCCGCCGCCCATCGGCAACGGCGGCCGCAGAGCCTCCCTCAGCGGGCGGCCTTGCCAAGGGTCTCGGCGCGCAAGCGCATATAGGTCTCCTGGTCGACGGGAACCGCATCGGGCTTGCCGAGATCCTCAATCCGGATCCGATAAGTTTCGCGCGCGCTCAGGGCGGCGATGGCGGAGATGCAGGTGATGCCAAAGGCCAGCGCCCCGACGATGATGGGAATGTTGGCGGAGCCGGGTGGGGCGACGGCGGCGAACAATGCCGGCAACAGGGCCGTAATGGTGGTGCCGATGTTCTGCGAGATGGCCATGGCCGAAACGCGCGTACGTGTCGGGAACAGCTCGGGATAGAAGCTCGGGAAAATGGCGTTGTAGCCCTGGTAGACGACGCCCCACATCAGCAAGGACATGACGATCGCCAACGGCACGTTGTAGATGCTGATGGCGTAGAGATAGCCGAACGACAGCAACCCCGAGGCCAGCGCGCCGATGATGATCGGAGGTTTGCGGCCAATCTTGTCGGACAGGTTGCCAACGAAGGGGATCACCAGCACCGCCAAAATATTGCCGAGCACGGGGATCCACAGGTAGATGTCCTTTTGAAAGCCGATGCCATAGGCAGCCTGCACCGCGTAGGCCGCCCCGAAAATCGTTGCCACCACGGGAATGACGTTCATCAGGGCCATGCAGATGACGCGCAGCATGTCGGGCCAACAGGTCTTGAAGGCTTCGACGATGGGCGCCTTCGGCACGGCGCCGCGCTGGTCTTCCGCGCTGAACGCGGGCGTCTCCTCGACTTCGCGGCGAATGATATAGCCGGCAATAATGACGACAAAGCTCAGCAAAAACGGGATGCGCCAGCCCCACGAATTGAAGGCCTCCTCCGGCATGTAGTGCGCCAGCGGCAGGAATACGGCGGCAGCCAAGATCTGTCCGGCCTGCACCCCTTGCAGGGTGAAGCTGGCAAAGAAGCCGCGGCGTCCGAACGGGGCGTGCTCGAGGATCATCGAACTTGCGCCCGAGATCTCACCGGCAACGGCAAAGCCCTGGATCAGGCGCAAGATCACGAGCAAGGTGGGAGCCAGAATACCGACTTGCTGGTAGGTCGGCAGCAGTCCGACCGCCATTGTCGAGACACCCATCAACAGCATGCACAGGATCAGCACGTTCTTGCGGCCGTGCGTGTCTCCCCAGTGCCCGAGTACAAAAGCCCCGATTGGCCGGCTGACGTAGCCGACGCCATAGGTTGCCAGCGATGCAACGATGGCGACGGTCGGATTGCCGGATGGGAAGAACAGCTGCGGGAATACGAGGGACGCAGCCGTGGCGTAGATGAAGAAGTCGTAATATTCCAGGGCTGATCCGATCCAGCCGCTGGCGGCCGCCTTCTTGGATTGTTGCCTGCCGTGTGCCTCGGCCTGCAGTGCTTGCGTTGCCATGGTGCGTTTCTCCAAGTTTTGTTTTTTTCACTTCTCCGCCACGATCGCTCGCGACTTAGGCTTTGGCGCCTTTGCGCACATGCGCGACATGGCGGATCGCCAGCTGATAGCCGTGCGTGCCGAAGCCCGCCATCACCCCCGTGGCCGCCAGCGAGACGTAGGAGGTATGCCGGAAAGACTCGCGGCGATGCACGTTGGAAATGTGCACCTCGACGATCGGGCAGGTACAGGCGTTCAGCGCGTCCAGAATGGCGATCGAGGTGTGGGTAAACGCGCCTGGATTGATGATGATCGCGACGGCGCTCTCGCGCGCTTCATGAATCCAATCGATCAGCTGGAATTCTGCGTTGCTTTGCTGGAACTTGATGGTGAACCCGAATTCCGCGGCCAGCCGCCGGCAATCCGCCTCGACGTCCGCGAGGGTCTCACGCCCGTAGATGTGCGGTTCACGGGTGCCGAGCAAATTCAAATTCGGCCCGTTGAGGATAAAAATAGTACCGCTCATGCTGCCCACTCCGAGTTTCTGAATTTAGATGTCGAAAAAGACCGTCTCGCGCTCGCCTTGCAGATAGATATCGAAGCTATAGACGACCTCCTGATCGCGCGCCTGCCGCTGGCCCATCAGGGTCTTTCGCCGCGCCGCCGGTTCGATGATGTTGAGCACGGGATCGGCCGCATTGGCCGCTTCCTCATCGGCGAAGTACATGCGCGTGCTGAGCCCGATGTTGATGCCCCGCGCCACGATCCACAAATTGACGTGTGGGGCCATGGGGCGATGGCCGCTGCGACCGACGACCGGACCGGGCTTGATGGTCCGGAAGCAGTAGCGGCCGGTTTCGAAGTCGCAGCCCGAGCGTCCCCAGCCGCGAAACTCATCGTCGATCGGCTTGTTCTGCAGATCGGCGGCGTGATTGTAGCGCCCGGCGGCATTGGCCTGCCAAATCTCGACCATGGCATCCCTCAAAGGCGCGCCGGCCCCATCGAATATAACGCCCTCGATGCCGATACGCTCACCCCTCGTCTTTGGCCCGACCATCGCCTCACCGAAGCTATTGGCGAAGACCTCGAAGCCGGCCTGCCGCGGCAGCAGACCGATGTGCACATAAGGGCCGGCAGTTTGTGAGGCCGTCTCCTTCAGGTAGCCGAGCGGCGGTACCATGGCCTAGTTTCCCTGCAGTTTGTTCTCAAATAGCGTGGAGCGCCGGCCGCGCAGGACGATGTCGAAGCGATAGGCCAGGGTATCGAGCGGGACGCTGGCATTGAGGTCGAGGGGTGCAACGAGCCGCATCGCTGCCTCCCGATCCGGGATCGTCCCGAACATCGGATCGTGCGCCAGCAATGGATCGCCTTCGAAGTACATTTGAGTGATGAGGCGCTGCGCGAAGCCCGTGCCGAACAGCGAAAAGTGGATGTGGGCGGGGCGCCAACTGTTGACGAAGTTGCGCCAAGGGTAGGGGCCGGGCTTGATGGTGCGAAAGGCGTAAGCCCCCTCGGCGTCGGTCAGGGTGCGCCCACAGCCGCCGAAATTGGGGTCGAGCGGCGCCAAATAGCGATCGTTTTTGTGCCGATAGCGGCCCCCCGCATTGGCCTGCCAGAACTCCAGCAGCGTGTTGGCGACCCCGGCGCCGGTCTCGTCGGTTACGCGCCCGTAGACGATCAGCCGTTGGCCGATCGCCTCGCCGTCCTTGGCAAAGTTCAAAATGAGGTCGTTATCGAGCGAACCGAGTTCGTGTGCCCCGAACATGGGCCCGGTAACTTCCGAAAGCGAGTTCTGCAAGGATAGCAGCGGCAGGCGCGGAGAGCGCAGCACGCTTGTCTTATAGCAGGGCGTGAAGGCAGGTGGATGGATCGTGCGATCGCGTTGAAAAAACTCGCTCTCACGCGGCATCGTCCGCTACCTCCGTCAGCCAAGCTCGGCCGTTTCGGTCGGGGTGCCAGCGGCAGCTGACCCGACCGCACCCAAAGCGGCTGACCTCGCGCCCCGCGCCTGCCAGTGCCGCCTGGATTTCGTCGGCGATTGCAACTAGCCTAGCTGCATACGCATCGCCTTTCCACTGGCTTCCTCCGCAATTTCAGGGTGCAAGCTATGCCCACACCGGCCGCCTCGGTGACCGCCTGTTCGCCGCCGCGTGCTATGGCTCGACCACACGTTGCCGTCGCCGCTGTCGCCTGCATGAAGCACGTTTTCGAAATCGGCCGCCCTAGCTCGAGCGGCAGCCTTCGACGGCACAAGCCCCGGCCGTGATCTCGGCTTGGCGCCCGCAGGACGGGTTGCAGGAGCGGCCGCGCGAAGGGCAGCTCTCGGTGTTGGGGCCGCGCGGGTTCGTGCGGGTCCACTACGTCGAGTGGGGTCCAACGCAAGCGTCCCAGACGGTCGTGTGCCTGCATGGCCTGACGCGCAACGGCCGCGACTTCGATCCGTTGGCGCAGGCGCTCGGGCGTCGGGGCTGCCGGGTGGTATGCCCGGATCTGCCGGGGCGTGGCCGCAGCGAATGGCTCAAGCGGACCCTCGACTATGACACACCGCTCTATTTGTCGGCGTTAACCGCTGTGATCGCGCGGCTCGGCGCGGATCGGGTAGATTGGGTTGGCACCTCTTTTGGCGGCTTCATCGGCATGGAAATGGCGGCCAAGGCGAATGCGCCCGTTCGCAAACTGGTGCTCAATGATTTTGGCGGCTGCGTGCCGGGCGCCGCCCTGCGCCGCATTAGCGCCCATTCCGGCAAGAACCCCCACTTTCAGGATCTCGCCGAGGTGGAGAACTATCTGCGTGACATCCTGGCTCCCTTCGGGGAGCTCAGCAGCGCACAGTGGCGGCATCTCGCTACGCATGGCTCGATGCCCACCGCTGATGGACGTTTGCGCCTCAATCACGACCCGGCGATCACCTTGCCATTCCTGTGGCCGTTCATCATCGATGTCCCGCTCTGGCATACATGGGACAAAGTCGCCTGCCCCGTGCTCGTGATCCGCGGCGCGCACTCGGATTTTCTCACTGCCGAGACGATGCGCGAGATGCAGCGCCGTGGTGCGGCAGCCCGGCGGGGGCTGGTGCGCACGGCCGAGTTTGCCAACTGCGGTCACGCACCTGCCCTGATGTCGAAGGAGCAAATCGAGGTGGTCGCCGACTTTCTGCTGAGCTGACCGCTGCTAGCGCTTGCCACGCTTTATTCAATACTCAGCGGTATTTGCGCTGGGGACGCGAGAGAGAAAAGGTGCGCTCGGTGTTGAGGACGCAAGCAATGGCGTGTACCGTCAAGGCGCATTCGCCCGGTAACGTCGGTAGCATATTGACCGCACTGGTGATTAGTCAGAGGCCTCTATGCAAACTGCTATTGCAACGGTCTGCCTGAGCGGCGTCCTGCACGAGAAGCTTGAGGCTATCGCGGCGGCAGGCTTCAAGGGCGTGGAAATCTTCGAAAATGACCTCCTGTCATTCAACGGTGCGCCGGCCGACGTGCGGCGCATGATCGAGAGCTTGGGTTTAAAGAGCATTGCCTTCCAGCCGTTCCGCGACTTCGAAGGCATGCCCGGCGATAGACGCAGCCGCGCCTTCCAACGCGCCGAACGTAAGTTCGACCTGATGCAAGAACTCGGCTGCGATCTATTGATGCTTTGCTCGAACGTCTCGCCGGAAAGTCTTGGCGGTATCGACCGCGCCGCCGCGGACTTGCGCGAGCTCGGGGAACGGGCGGCGCGGCGCGGACTGCGGTTGGGCTTCGAGGCGCTGGCCTGGGGACGCCATATCAACGACTACCGGGATGCTTGGGAAGTGGTGCGCCGCGCCGATCACCCCGCCGTTGGCGTTGTGCTCGATACCTTCCATATCCTTGCGCGCGGCACCGATCTTGCAACCATTCGCTCAATACCCCGCGACCGCATTTTTCTGGTGCAGGCCGCCGACGCACCTTTGCTCGATATGGACTATCTCTCCTGGAGTCGGCACTACCGCAATTTTCCGGGCCAGGGGAGCTTGCCGCTCGACGATTTTATGCTGGCGCTGCTGGCCACGAACTACGATGGGCTGCTCTCGTTGGAGATCTTCAATGATCAGTTCCGCGCCGGTTCAGCGCGCAGCGTTGCCATCGACGGTCATCGCTCGCTGATCTTTCTGCTTGACCAAGTGCGCGATCGAACCAGCGCGGCGGTTCATCTGCCGCCCGCCCTACCTCCCCGCCCTCGTTGCCTCGGCACGGAATTCATCGAGTTTGCTCTCGACGAAACCGGTGCTTGCGCCCTTGAGGGCCTGCTCTCTGGCCTTGGCTTCCACAAATCCGGGCAGCACATTCACAAGGCGGTCAGCCGCTGGAGCCAAGGCGCGATTAACGTCGTCCTCAACGTCGAGAAGGAAGGCTTCGCGCACTCTTACAACATCACGCACGGCAGCTCGGTGTGCGCCATCGGCCTGAAGGTCGAAGACGCGGCAGCGACGCTTGACCGCGCGCAACGCCTGCTCGATACGCCGTTTCGTCAGGCCGTGGGTCCTGGCGAACTCGAAATTCCCGCCGTGCGAGGTCTAGGCGGCAGTCTCGTTTACTTCACCGACCCCAAAAGTGACCTTGCGCGAGTATGGGAAATCGAGTTCAAGCCGGTAGCAGAACCAGCCGCGAGTGGTGCCGGATTGATCGGGGTCGATCACATCTCGCAATCGATGCACTATGAGGAGATGTTGACTTGGCTGCTGTTCTATACCTCATTGCTTGATCTTGCGAAGCTGCCCGAGCAGGATGTCCTTGACCCGGGTGGGCTTGTCAAAAGTCAGGTGGTGCAGTCAAGCGACGGCGCGCTACGGCTCATTCTCAACGCCTCACAATCGGCGCATACGCAATCGTCGCGTTTCCTTTCCGAGGCGTTCGGCTCCGGTGTCCAGCACATCGCGCTCGCGACCAACGACATTTTCAAAAGCGCCACAACGCTTGCGGCGAACGGCGTACCGCTATTGCCAATTCCGGAGAATTACTACGACGATCTCGAGGCTCGGAGCGATTTGCCCGTGGCCAACATCGAGCGACTTAAGGCGCATAACGTTCTTTATGAGCGCGAAGGTGAGGGGGAGTATTTTCAGCTTTACACGCAGACCTTTGATGAGCGCTTTTTTTTCGAAATCGTCGAACGTCGGAACGGCTATAGCGGATTTGGCGCCTCCAACGCGCAGATCCGCCTGGCCGCGCAAACCCGCCAGACGCGCGATCTGACCCACGCCTTCACCCGCGATGAATGAGCTCGCCGCCCGCGCGCGCTGAGGAGGCCGCCTTGCCCTTTTTTCGGCAAGACGCCGCAAGGCGTTTGCGTGCGGGGACATGTATCTGTGAGAGCGTCGCACACGTGCTGGCTTGCTCGCCTATGGGCTCTCGCAGGTGTCGGCTCGCCTGCGCCAGTCCACCGGAGCGGCTTCGGGAACCAGGCCCTGCTCCGCTCAAGCCCTGGAGACACGGGCTTGGTGTCGATGGCCAACGCGCCCGGCTTGTGCCTTGCTGTGGATTTGACAACGGCGGGCGCCGGGCAAACTAAAAAGCCGCTCGGCAAGGCTTCCCGCTGCCTCGCGTGCAGGTGGCGCGAACAAACAGCCGCCTGACAGCAAAACATTTTGACCCAGAGGTCCGCCCAGCACAGCGGGACGCCGACGCTCGGAACGCGCTGCGCCGATGCGCGTTACGCTGCTGATTAACCCTGGCGGCGGGCGGCACTCCGGACAGGAGGCGTCCATGCAGGTCAAACAGGCCATGCACAAGGGTGTGCGGTGGGCCGACCCGGACACACCCATTACCGAGCTTGCGCAGTTAATGCGTGAATACGATATCGGCGCCATCCCCATTGGCGAAAACGACCGTCTCGTCGGCATGGTCACGGACCGCGACATCGTCTGCCGCTGTATCGCCTTAGGCCTTGATCCAAATTCAAGCCGGGCGCGCGATGTCATGACCGACGGCATCGTCTTCTGCCTGGAGCGACAGGACCTGCATGATGCTGCGCGTCTGATGCAGACCCGCAAGGTGTGTCGCCTGCCGGTGATCAATGCCAAAAAGCGCATGACCGGGATGCTCAGCCTTGGCGACATTTACCAGGCAGCGCCACGCCCGCTCAGCAACAATGCGATCAAGGCCGTCTCGGCTCATCACAAGTGAGGAGTTCAGCATGGCCAACAAATCGTGGTTCCCGGCATGGGGGGATCGTCAGCGCGACGCGGAGCATTTCCGCGGCTTCAAGGGCCAGATCGATTCCCTGTTCGAGGACTGGTTCGGGCGCAGCATGGGGGGCGTGCTCGCGCCACGCGTCGATATCGCGGAGGACGAGAAAGCGGTGATCCTCACCGCGGAGTTGCCTGGGGTGAAGGAGGCCGATATCGAGGTCTCTTTGATCGGTGACCAGCTCAGCATCAAGGGCGAGAAACGGTCCGAACATGAGGATAAGAAGGAGGTGGAGGGACGCACGGTGCATCGCCTGGAGCGCGCTTACGGCGCATTCCAGCGGACGTTGACGGTTCCCTACCAGGTCGATCCGGCTCAGGTCTCCGCGCAATTCCGGGACGGAGTGCTGACGATCAGCCTGCCAAAACCACACGATGCGCTCGCGCAAAGGCAGGGTCGCAGAATAGAAATCAATGCCACGCCAGGACCTACGGGCCCGGGCGAGAGCACGCTGCGATCGTCGTCGTGAGGCTCACGCGCTTGCCGCAGGGCATGGGCCCGGCCTGGCGAATGGAGCCGAGCGGGGCCGATTGACCGAGATCGGCCCCTCGCAAAGCCGCGGCGCTTTTGACCCGCGCGCTGCTGGAGCCTGGCGCCGCTCTGCGCACTGCCGGCACGCTCGAGCCTGGGTCAAGAATGATCCGAGATTAAATCGGGAAGACACCTGATTTCGGCTGTCTCCCTCCTGGCCGAGGCTAACCCGGCGGGTGGCATGGTCATGGAGGTCAATCATGCGGCAATTACTCTTCGGTCTTGTCTGCGCTCCTCTCTTGCTCCTGGGTGTGACTATTATTCCGGACACGGCCGATGCCGCACGCGGCGGTGGCTTTCGTGGCGGCGGCGGCCACGTGCAGCGGCAAGCGCATGTGAACCGCAACATCAATCGCAATGTAACGCGTAACGTCAACCGCAGCGCTAACGTCAACCGCAACGTCAATGTCAACCGCAACGTCAATGTCAACCGCAACGTCAATGTCAACCGCAACGTCACGCGGAATGTCAATCGAGGTTACGTGTATCACAACGGGCGCAGAGGCTATTGGCGCAACGGCGTGTTTGTGGCGCTGCCGGTGGCTGGAGCGGCCGCGGGCTACGTCGCGAGCTGCGCCTATGAGTACAATCGCTGGCAGAGCACGGGCAACAGCTATTGGCGGGACCGCTACTATCAATGTGCCCAGTAGCGGCGCTGCGCGCGGGGCGCGCGCTGTGGGCCGGCCGGTAACCGGCCCGCCCGCCGCCCATCAGCTGGTTGAGCCGCGGCCGGCCGTTGCCGCTGGCACTTTTTCGCCCATCACGGCACCACTGCGAACGCGCTCGCCATCACGACTTGTCGCGACGGCACGCCGCGCGCTCTTGCACTGCGCCTGGTTGAGAAGAGGGGCAAGCGATGCTGGGCCGAAAAGAACCCTTGAGTGCTCCTTAGCGCAGGCCGCGCCTGCGGCGCGTAAAGGGCGGCAACTAGACCGGCACGGGGATCATGTTCGAAGCCTTATCCCTTAAGCCTAGGAGACGCCGCCACCAACGGCGTGGCCGCACGTCGTAACTAACCTCGATCATGCCGCGCGCGGGATCGGAGCGCAGCGCGATTGCGCCCTGGCGTGCTAACATACCCTCGATGGCCAGGGCGACCGCCTCGTTTTGCTGAGCTGTGAGATCAAGTCCCAGATAGTGCTCGTGCACCGACACCACGAGCTGCAGGGCGCGTCGCAACAAGGCGTCGTCGACGGGCTCCAAGAAAAACAAAAAATCATCGTGAAGATGAAAACATCGGCGAATGTCTCCTCCTGAGGTGACAGAAATCTCCTCGTAGCTCTTACAGCCGAGATCGGCCAGCGCTTCGGCATCGAGCGCGCAGAAACCCGCCGTTGCCACGCGTGGCGATACGTTACCGAGGCGCGCAGCTTCCGGTGAAAGCACGAAGGCACGCGCTGACCGCGCGAGACGACGATGAGGAGCAATTGAAATTGCGACCAGATTGTCCTGGAACTCACCATGGATCGCCGCGAGCCAAGTTCCATCGTCGAATGCCAGCAGGCGCTGCCAAATGTCGAAAC
>Ga0075423_10001014_pt1 | contig 23996 bp, 29 predicted proteins | sample SoiMethybrSBSTD2_FD_80114 | JGI IMG/M metagenome (GOLD analysis project Ga0075423, IMG submission 80114) | Bulk soil microbial communities from a Populus tree surrounding site in Tennessee, USA - Soil MetaG P. TD hybrid SBSTD2 | ecosystem: Environmental > Terrestrial > Soil > Tree plantation... | reverse complement strand
CAACCCGTTAAAGGGGGGATTTGCTCAAGCAGAAGCGGCGACATGACGGCTAGTGCAATGCCTCCATGTCCACCAAGCCATTTGTAGCCGCTGGTGACGACGGCATCGGCATCCCACGCCGTTGCGTCCACCCGCATCGCCCCTGCCGCTTGCGTAGCGTCTACAACCAAACGTGCACCAACCTGGATAGTGCTTTGGCGCAGGCGAGAAATATCCACTACCGTACCCGTAGCGTATTGCACACTGCTCACCGCAACCACAGAAGTACACTCATCAGTTGCCGCAATGAGTGTATCGGTCAAATCGCACATAGGCTGGTCATCAACAAAGCGGACCGTATGGTTTTCTAAAGCAACCTGACGAAGCCACGGCCGAGTTATCGCAGGAAAGTCTGATGAAACAGCCAGAATCGTGCTCTTTAGTCTTGGCTGAAGCAACATCGGAAGCTGCCCCAAGATCTCACTTGCGCTCGCGACAATTGCGACGCGACTGGAATCGCAATGAAATAATCGCGATGCGCGTTCGCGAAGCGTTTCGCAGTATGCCAACTCATCGCTGTCGGACATGTAGAGGTTGCCATGCCTAGCAACATTGTCTATGAAAGTGTGCATTGCGGTTACGGCAGGTTGACCGATTAATCCCAAGGATGCCTGATTCAAGTAAGCACTCTGACGGAGGCTGGGATAATGCAATCGATCAAAAAGAGGGGGGATCATTACCGATGACAAACCTTGTTGTGAGCGAGTAGATCCTAAACTATCCTGCTTCAGTAGGAAAACGGGGCAGCTCGCCATTACGCCAAGCACTCAGTTGTTGGTGAAATCTGATTACAACAGTTGCACTTTTTCGAACTACCCGCCCTGCGATGGGGCCGAGAGGACATTTTCCCCGGACCGATAACTGTGGCAAGCTGGACAGATGGCAAAAGCTTACAGAACTGATGTGCTCGGCAAAAAGAAGTTTCAAGAGGAAATCCAGCAGCGCAGGAATGCTCTCAAGCCAGAGCGTGTGCCGTGTCCGTTACCTGGTTGCGACTGTACTTATGAAATGTACGGCTACACATCCGCCAGTCTTGCGGACTACGTAGCGACTCTCCAAGACCGTGTCAAGCGAGAACATCCCGATCACACCAGCGAGGTGCTCGCAGTGAATGAATTTCGCAAAGTGCCGAGGTGAACAACGTGCTGGCGAATCGTCAGCATGTTTACGGCAGGAATCTTCGTTTTTGCTGGTTTGGCACCTACCATGGGATTCTGAGCGACATCGCCTGTTCTATAAACGGGAATGTCAAGGAAAATACTTGTCCGTCGACTGGAAGTGAAGAGTTGCTGGACTTCCAGCCCCTGCTGGCGATGAAAGACGCTTGGTTCCAAGGGGTAGTCCTGACGCCTTGGTTGATTTTCTTTTTCCGTCGTAGTTGCTCCCTGTTCTGGTTGCGACCACGCCACTCGATTGGTGAAACTAGGCAAGCCTGCGCGGTTGTAGAGCTATGCCAACCATGGCTCTACTTGAGACTCGTGGTCTATGGCTTTCTTGGGTTATCCGAGGGGGCATAGGGTTAACACGGAGGCTTAGTGCCACATTCGGTTACACGTGCGCCAAGCTACGCCAGCCGGGCAGCTTTGCTGGGCAGATCGCGATTGAGTGCCGAAACGGGGAAGAGGGATTGTGCACTCCCTTGAAGGCTCGGTTAAAGGCGGCTTCCGACTCGGAATTTTGGGCCTTAGGATTGGGTGTTTGCTGAGCGGCGATTTGCGTGTGAGGAGTTGGTTCCGATCGGGCGGAACCCCGCACGTTTCATGGCGACCTGGGCTTCACGGTTGCGCATGAAGGTATTCCAGACGAACTGGCTGCGGGCATTCTCGGACATCAGCATGCTGATTCCCACGTCGATTCCGAGCACGTCACGGCTGACCCATCCGGTCAGGGGATTGAACGCGTCCACGAAGCCATATCGCTTCCAGATCTTATCGCCGTAATGGTCGCGGAGATTGCGAAGCACGCTCATTGATTCATTGAAAACGAAGGGTAGCGATCCCGCGGCCGCCGCAGGGACGACTGTTCCATCAATCGGACCAAGGCTCGGCGGTCCACCCCAAACTACATATCCGCGACTTGAATCGGACGCGGTTATTCCCCACACCTTCTCGGAATAGCTGGGAAACCGGCTGCTTAGCTCGTGACAAAAGTGCCGGTGCGCATGCGAAGCCACTACTGAATTCTCGAAGTAGTCGGCGAAGTCGTCCTGCTTGTCACGGAAGTCGAACCAGGCATGTGAAAACTGGTGAACAAACAACGGGGCCGGGGTGGAGATGAAACGATAATCTCCGTAGATAACTGCCGGACGCCGAATGCTCCGCCAGCAACGCTCGGGAATTGGGTGAGTTGGAGACCCAATGGCCAGGAGATATAGCATCATGGATTCGCAGTAAGCATCCCAGCGCAGGTGGCTGAAACCGGAGGCCGGTCTCCATGCCAAGGCAAATGTATCGCCGTCGTTCAGTGCCCAAGGCCAATTGACGCGATGGTAAAAGGCTGTTGCATCATGCTGGATCTGCTCGTCCTCGAAGAAGTAGGCGCGGCAGGTCAAGGCGCCCGCCAGCAAGATGGCCATGTCGATCGGGGACAGCTCAGAGTTTCCCTTCCGCTCCCCGGTCTGCGGATCCACAAAGTGATAGAGAAAACCTTCTACCTGTGGGGCCTGGTTGGCCAGGAAATAAAGCGTCTGGCGTATGCGAGTGACGATTTCTTCAGATGGGCGGTATCTGCGGTGATGGCCAATGCACAGCGCGGTCAGGCCAAAACCAGTCGCCGCAATGCTGCTCTTGGCGTGCTCACCGCCGCCGTCGGCATCGGCGCGGTCCCGCACCAGGCCGGTGACGGGATCGGCTTCATGCCAGAAGAACTGGAAGCTGGCGCGCTGCAGTTCGTCCAAAAGAGCATGATCGCGGCCGCTGGCGGGATCGCCAGGCCGGAACCCGTCTGACGGGAGACCCTTGCCGGCCAGAGGAAGGATTGCCAGACTTGTCAGAGCCGTGCTTAAGAAGTCACGTCTGGTCCAAGTCATGAAAGTGGCGCGGCAGTATTATGCCCCAGAGTAGTGCACATCCTGAGCTGGATTATGTTGAGGGGTAGCCCTGTGAATCAACGGCGGAAGGGGTTGGCGCAGTCACCGTGGTAACCGGATGAACACCTTAAAACGGGCATTTCTTTCCGAGGTTGAGCAGTTTCGATGATTTGGGCGGAGGGCTGGTCGCCTCTCAAGATTGGAAACTAGCCCTCGTGGATGGTCCGGCGGACGCCCCTAAGTCTATGAGCATCTTTATGAGGTGCGATCTTCAGCTTGAGCCTGATCGGACTGCCTAAGACCCAAATTGCAACAGACAACTTCAAGAAACAACGGAAGTTGCTTAGGATTCATGCATGCCGAAGCCGGAAAACTTCTGGGCTAGCTGGCACGAGCGCCTGAGGGCGCTGCGCAACGTGCCTCCGGTGCTGAAGATTGTTTGGGAATCCGGGCCCGGAGTGGTAACGTTCGGCATAGTCGCCCGGGTGGTTGCCGCCCTGCTTCCGATCGCGCTCACCTATATTCCGAAACTGATCATCGACATACTGGTGCGGCTTCTGCAGACGCATGAGCCGGTTCCGGTACGACTCTGGTGGCTGGTGCTGGCCGAGTTCGGGCTGGCGATGCTAAGCAGCATTAGGAATGGATTACTCGGATTCGCTGCTGGCGAACAAATACACGCGGCACGTCAGCATTCAGGTGATGAAGCATGCCTCGGAGCTGGATCTCACAGCTTACGATGGTCCGGTTTTTTATGACCGGCTGGAGCGGGTGCGCGAGTGCAGGCTACCGACCGGCTTGTCATGATCCAATCTATTGGGCGACTGGAACTGCAGCTGATAACCGCAGTGAGCTGGTCGGTGTCGGTAATGATCTATTCGCCCTATCTTGTTGTTGATTGCCGCCGTGCTGCCAGCGTTCCTGGGTGAGACGCACTTTGCTTTCCTTGGCTACGCGAAGAATTTCCTTCAGACGCCTTTAAAGCGGAAGCTCGATTACGTCCGCCAGGCGGGTGCCACAAAAGAGGCCGCCCAGGAGCTCAAGATTTTCAATCTGGGTGGCTTCTTTACCCAGCGTTTTGCAAAGCTGTCGAACATTATTTACGAGCAGGGCGTTGCCCTTGCCCGGCGGAGGCTGGGTATCGGCTCGATTCCGTCATTCGTCAGCACAAGCGGGTATTACGGGACGTACACACGCCTATGTGGTTTGGCGCACGATCGCAGGCAGGTTGGGTAAGCGGGATTGTGCACTCCCGTTTGAAGGCTCGGTTAAAGGCGGCTTCCGACTCGGACTTTTGGGGCCTTAGGATCGGGTGTTTGCTGAGGGGCGGTTTTGCGTTTAAGGAGTAGAAAGAGAAAAGGGCGCACGCAAGTGTGCGCCCCGCTTGGAAGCTTCTGGTGCGCTTATCGGCCGTAGTACTGGGCGTTGCGCTCAGTGAACTGCTTCCATTTCTCGGGCAGATCATCCAATGCGAAGATGGCCGAGACCGGGCATACCGGGACGCAAGCCCCGCAGTCAATGCACTCGACTGGGTCGATATAGAGCATTTCTTCTTCTGCGAATGCGGGCTCGTCCTTCTTGGGATGAATACAATCGACCGGACAGGCGTCGACGCAGGCAGTATCCTTTGTGCCGATGCACGGCTCTGCGATTACGTAGGTCATAAAGGTGAGTGTGTCTCCTGATCTCTGCGGAAAACTATACAGCAATTCTAACAAGAATGGGACTCAAGGCCACAAGTAGTGAGAGAGGCAGGGAGTCCGTTTTTCCTGACAGTATCTTGCAATTGCCGGCAAGTTAAGCTGATCCCTCACTTGAATCCTCCAAGCCGTGAACGCGTTGTCTTTTGGCCGAGAGCGGCGTATATTTGTGGACAGAAACTGTTGTGTAGTACCACAGGGTTTGGCGAAACACACCAGTGGGCGAAAGCCCATTTTTTATTGCTGTGATCGGCGGTTGGTCGTAAGGTCCTGGTTCGATGGCGCTTGAGATGGAGCGAATCCGCGAGATTGCCAAGCGGGTGGCGGACTCCGGCGGTTTGGAAGTTGTGGATGTGGAGCTTCGTGGCGGCGGCAAATCGCGAATGCTTCGCATTATTATCGATAAGCCTGGTGGCGTTACGCATCAGGATTGTGCAGATTTGAGCCGTGAAGTAGGTACGATTCTCGATGTGGAGGACGCGGTTCCGGGGGGGGCGTACGTATTGGAAGTCTCTTCGCCGGGTTTGGATCGCAAGCTGGTAGGACCTGGAGATTATGAACGCTTCACCGGCAGCAGAGTGAAACTGACGACGCGAGAACCGGTCAAAGGGAACCGGCACTTTGAAGGGCGGCTGGAAAGTTTTCACTCGGGTCGGTTGATGTTGGATTTAACGCCCGCGAAGAAAAAAACTCGGTCAAGCAACGCTCAAGAGAAGCTCGAATTCGAGCTCTCTAACGTAGAGAAGGCGAATCTGGTCCCGGAAATATAGCTGCAAGGGACATTTTGGCTTTGGGAACATAAGGCAGTCCAGGCGCATTCATAGGGAATATTGTCATGGCAAGTGAGCTTTACAACACAATCGATGCCCTAAGCCGGGAAAAGGGTATCGATCCACAGATTGTCGTCAGCGCCGTGGAAGACGCGATTGTGGTCGCCACGCGCAAGTACTACAAGTCGCAGGAGAATCTACGCGCTGAACTCGACAAGGAAACGGGGAAGATTCGAGCTTTCGCAGTTAAAACCGTGGTTGAGAACCCTGAACAGATAGAGGACCCGCAACTGCAGGTGACTCTGGAAGACGCTCGCAAAGTTAACCCTGATGTTGAAATTGGGGGGGAACTCCAGATTCCAAAGGTTACCGAGGGAATTCTGGGCCGTATCGCAGCACAATTGGCGAAGCAGGTCATTTTCCAAAAGGTGCGAGAGGCCGAGCGTGACACGGTTTACAACGAGTACATCGGGCGCGTGGGAGAGATCGTAAACGCGACTGTGAAGCGCATCGAAGGCCCTGATGTGATTTTCGATATCGGGAAGGCAGAAGCCCGTATGCCCCGCAAGGAGCAATCGCGGCTCGAGTCCTTCGCGATGGGTGAACGCATACGAGTGGTAATCGCCCGGGTGGAGCGTGCCTCAAAGGGGCCGGGAGTAGTGGTGTCGCGTGCAGCGCCGGACCTCGTGCAGCACTTATTCCAGACCGAAGTTCCGGAGATTTACGACGGCACTGTCGTGATCCGGGCTATCGCTCGGGAGGCAGGAGAGCGGACCAAGATCGCAGTAATGTCCAAAGACAAAGATGTGGATGCGGTAGGCGCATGTGTCGGGATGAAAGGGATGCGCGTGCAGTCAATCATTCGGGAACTGCGCGGCGAGAAGATTGACATTATCGAATATCACGAAGATCCCGTAACCTTCGCCGAGAAAGCTCTGCAGCCTGCGAAGGTGAGCCGGGTCACGGTTCTCGATCCGGGCGACAAGCATCTGGAAGTAGTTGTGGACGACACCCAGTTGTCGCTGGCCATCGGAAAAAAAGGCCAGAACGTCCGGCTGGCGGCCAAGTTACTGGGATGGAAAATTGACATCAAGAGCGAGGAAGAAAAGCGCCAGGAAGTGGAGCAACAGATGTCGGCGCTGGTCGGTTCGACCGCGACCCCCTTAGAGAATGTGCCGGGGCTGGGGGAGGGCTTGATTGAGAAGTTGACGGCGGCAGGTGTAACCACGGTAGAGGCGCTGGCGGATATGACTCCCGAGCAGTTGGAGGCGATCGAAGGAATTGGTCCGAAGACGGTAGAAAAAATCAGCATAGCGGTTAATAATTATTTCTCCGGCCTGGAGTCAGGGGAAGGAGCAGTAGCTGCCGCCGAAGGCGAATTACAAGCGGAAGAGCCGCAAGAAGCGCCAGGCGAGGAGAATGTCGCCCCTACGGAAGAGCAACCGGAAACCCTGAGCGCAGTCGAAGGCGCGGCGGAACAAACCGAAACTCCTGAGCCCGCGCAAGAGGAAGCGCAGGTCGCGGAGAGAACGGAAACAGAGGCGCCTGCCAGCCCCGAGGAGCAGAGTTAGTCAGTGTTATGCGCTATGAGAATACGCTGTGGAAACTGATGCCGTGAGGTTGATATGAAGACTTAGCGGACAGTGCGGAGGAATAGAGGACGGATGAGTAAGGTTCGAATCAATGACCTGGCCAGAGAACTGGAAGTTAAGAGCAAGGCGATTCTTGATCTGCTTCCAGAGATCGGAGTCACTGAGAAAAAGACCCATTCGAGTTCTTTGGAAGAACACGAAGCAGAGAAGGTGCGCGTCCATTTCAAAGGTAGCGCCGAAGCATCCGCCGCGAGCAGACCGCCTCGCAGCGCCCGTCCCGGTCCAGACGAAATCAAGACCAAGATCGACCTTTCTCATATATCGAAGCCGGGCGACGTTCTAAAAGCAATCATCAGCCGGCAACAGCCTGCAGCAGCACCTCCAGCTCAGCCCGGACCTCCAATGCCGGCAGCTCGACCAGCGGCAGCCTCTCCTGTAGCAGCGCCGGCGCCGAAAGCACCGGCCACAGTGCCCGGCAGCGTAGCGCCACCTGCACCGCCGAGAGTTGTGGCATCTGCGCCGTCGACGCCCGCCCCATTAACGCCGCCGCCACCGCCGCAAGCTCCCTCTGCCATGACGACTACGCCACCGCCGCCTAGACCAGTGCCTCCGTTGCCGCCAACGCAACCTCAGACTTCGCCCGTGCTTTCTGTGGCGCCAGCGCGGCCTGTACACACGCAGGCTCCATCCGTGCCTCGGCCGGCTGTGCCACCGCCGCGGATGATCGTTCCTCAGACCGGACCGCGTCCGGTATACAAGGCGCCCATAAGGCCGTCGCAGCCAGCCACTTCTGCAAGCGCGCCACCGCGGCCTGCGCCTGGCCGTCCAGTGCCGGGGCAACCGATATTTCAGCGGCAGCGCCCGGCTGCGCCGCCCCCACGTCCGTTGCGTCCCGGAGAGCGGCGACCCATGCATCCCACGCGTCAAGGTTCAACCGGCGCGCGCCCATTGGGAGTAGGTCCAGGGCTTGCTCCGCCTGGACCCACGCGCCCCGGTAGCCGGCCGGGCGGCCCTTCGCGCAGGCCTGGCCAGCGCTATGTCCCGCGCGGGGTAAAAGAAGGCCCGATGAAGGGCTTTGTTCCGCCTCCGCGGCTCGTGGTCTCGAATGAACCGCTTCCGATCACGCGCAACATCACCATCACTGAAGGCATCAGCGTGAAGGATCTGGCGGAGAAATTGGGCATTCGCGCCAAGGATTTGATCACCCGCCTTCTAGCACGTGGCGTATTTGCCACCATCAATCAGACGCTCGACGCGGAGTTGGCCACCGAAATGGGCCGCTTTTTCGGAGCCGACACGAACGTTATCAGCTTTGAAGAGCAGGCACAGAAGGAAATTGCCGACTCGACCGCAGGAGAAGAAGGTGGGGTTGAAGGTGTATCGCGTCCGCCGGTGGTCACGATCATGGGCCACGTTGATCATGGCAAGACCACGCTGCTCGATTCCATTCGCTCCACAAACGTAGCCGAGGGTGAGGCTGGCGGCATCACGCAGCACATCGGGGCGTACAAGGTCTCTATCCAGGATAAGGAGTCTCCCGCTTACGGACGTCAAATCGTGTTCCTCGACACTCCGGGTCACGAGGCGTTTACCCGCATGCGGGCTCGTGGTGCCAAGGCCACCGACATCGTGGTTCTCGTCGTGGCTGCGGATGACGGCGTGATGCCGCAGACTCTTGAAGCAATCGATCACGCTCATGCCGCAGAGGTGCCGATCATCGTTGCGGTGAACAAGATCGATAAGCCGGGCGCTCTTCCCGATCGCGTAAAGAAACAGCTCGCGGATCGCGGGCTAATGCCGGAGGATTGGGGCGGGACAACGGTTTTTGTAGATGTCTCAGCCAAGCAGAAGACCAATTTGAACCTGCTGCTCGAGATGGTTTGTCTGGTTGCGGATCTGCAGGAACTCAAGGCCGTTCCCGATCGTCCAGCCACGGGTGTTGTGCTGGAAGCCAAACTGGACCGCGGCCGCGGACCAGTTGCTACCCTGCTGGTTCAAAACGGAACACTGCGCACGGGCGATAATTTTGTGGTCGGCAACGTTTACGGCAAGATTCGAGCAATGTTCGATGATCGTGGAGGTCAGCTCGAGGAAGCGCCTCCTTCGACCCCGGTCGAAATCCTTGGTATCGAAGGATTGCCGCAGGCAGGCGATCAGTTTGTAGCAGTGGCCGATCGCGACAAAGCGCGGGGAATCTCTGAATACCGCGAACAGAAGGCGCGGGAAGCGGCTTTGGCCAAGAGCTCACGTGTATCCCTCGAGGGCCTGGCCGAGCAGATGAAGACTGCGGGCATCAAGGAACTGAATATTATTCTCAAAGCCGACGTGGGTGGATCGGTAGAAGTGCTGACCGATCTGCTTTCGAAGCTGTCGAATGACAAAGTCCGCTTGAAAGTTCTGCACTCGGGGGTTGGCGCGATCACCGAAACTGACGTGTTGCTGGCTTCCGCCTCGAACGCTATCGTCATCGGCTTCAGCGTGCGCCCAGAGCGCAAAGCCCAGGAATTGGCGGAGCAGGAGAAAGTTGACATCCGCCTGCACTCGATCATTTATGAGCTGCAAGACGAGATCAAGCGAGCGATGAGCGGCCTGCTCGAGCCGACGTTCAAGGAAAACTACCAGGGTCGCGCGGAAGTGCTCGAAACTTTCCGCATTCCGAAGGTCGGAACTGTAGCCGGGTGCCGCGTGGCCGACGGTTTGATCAAGCGCGACTCTGAAGTCCGCCTGCTGCGCGACAACGTCGTCATTTTCAAAGGCAAGGTCGGCTCGTTGCGGCGCTTCAAGGAAGACGCCGCCGAAGTTCGCAACGGCATGGAGTGCGGCATTGCCATCGCGAACTACAGTGACATCAAAGTCGGCGATGTGATTGAAGCATTTGTGACTGAGCGGATCGCTGCGGAAGTGATTGCTTGAAAGCAGCTGTCAGCTATCGGCCATCAGCTGTCAGTCAGAACCGAAGAAGAGCACACAACCGGGTTTCACATTGAATAAAGAGCGGCATTGATTGGTTGAGAGCTGAAGGCTAATAGCTGACAGCTGAAATGATCGCGTTTCTTACGCTCGAGCTGCGCATCGAAGCAGCGCATTCGCTCAAAGACAAACGGCAGGTGGTGCGCAGTTTGAAAGACCGGCTGCGCGCGCATTTCAATGTGGCCGTCGCCGAACTCGGTTCGAGCGGATTATGGAATCGCGCCACGGTGGGGGTGGTGAGCGTCTCCGATTCGCGTGATTATCTCGACGGGCTGATGAGGAACGTGGAACGTCAGGCTATGCGCATTGCCAACAATGGCGGCGCCGAAGTGGCAGATTCCTTTGTCGAGTTTCTTTAGGCGCCTTCCGCAGCGGGGCGCATCTAAGAAACGATCATTCGACAATTACCAAAGTGAGCCGGAAGCGCGCGTTTTTCTGATATTCTCATCCCTTTTAGCTGAGGCAATTCCGTGGAACGGCGCGGTCAGAAGTATCACCGGGAGCGTTTGGGAGAAGCCCTCCGCGAAGAATTGGAAACCATCATCGAGGGGGAGTTGGCTGATCCGCGAATCGGATTGGCGAACGTGAGTGGTGTGCAATTAGCTGAAGACGGCCGCTCCGCCAGAGCTTTCGTAGTAGTCGATGGCGATGATGAAGAGGCGCAGCGGACTCTGGAAGGATTGACGGCGGCGGTGGGATATATCCGTCACGAAATTGGTGAACGTCTTAATCTGCGTCGCGCGCCAGAATTGTTTTTTCAATTGGACCGTTCTCGACAGTATCAGGCCAGAATCGATGAGCTGTTGAAGAGATCAAAGAGAAGTCAAAACAAGACAGTCGAACGGGAGTAAGGAGTGTAGTCAGGTGCTGAGTCAGGTTCTCAGTCAAATTGAGCAACGCGACCGCTTCGTGCTGACCTCACACGCGCGTCCTGACGGAGATGCGGTTGGTTCGTCACTTGGCTTCTCTCAAATTCTGCGCTCGATGGGAAAACAGGCCGAGGTCGTTCTGCGCGACGGCGTGCCTCGCATCTATCATTCTCTTCCTTACGCTGACAAAGTAGTAAAAGCCGAACGCGTCAACGGCAACTATCAGGCGGCCATCATTTTGGAATGCGATAGCATTCAGCGCACACGGCTGCAAGGATTGGAAGACCGTTTTCTCATCAACATCGACCATCACGCCAGTGCCCGCCCTTTTGCGCACGTGAACTGGATCGATCCCAAAGCGGTTGCAACGGCGGAGATGGTCTATCGCCTGGCGCGTGAGGCCGGTGTTCAGATTTCTGGCGAGATTGCCACCTGCCTTTATACGGCGGTTCTTACGGACACAGGTTCGTTCATGTTCGCAGGTACCAATGAGCACACATTTGAGCTGGCGAGGGAGCTGGTGTTGGCCGGCGCGGACCCAGCACGCTGTGCGCGCAACATCTACTTCGGCCACTCTACAGCAAAGATGCGACTTCTGGGTGCGGCTCTTTCCAACCTACAACGCGAAGGACCGCTGGGCTGGATCGCTGTGAGCCAGGAGCAGATGGAGCGTTGCCAGGCAAAAGAGGAAGACTGCGAAGGGCTGGTAAACTACGCGCTGTCCATTCATGACGTTGAGGTCGCAGCATTCTTTCGTGAGCTTCCCGACGGCAGATTCCGTGTAAGCTTGCGCAGCAAGGGCGGCCACGATGTCGCCGCGCTCGCACAGCGCTTCGGCGGCGGCGGGCATCGATGTGCCAGCGGCTGCTCGCTCGACGGTCCGCTTTCCGCAGCAGCGGCAGCCATCCGCATGGAACTGGGAATCGAGAATTGTTGATTGTTGATTTTGGATTCTTGACCAGGGTTTTCAATCAACAATCTAAAATCAACAATCTAAAATCAACAATCCAAAATCAACAATGTCCTCCCGCTCACGGCCGCTGACCGACTGTCTGCTGCTGGCCGGATTCTGCGCTTTCCTTTTCTTCTTTGGACTCTCATCCTTTGGGCTCGTCGGGCCCGATGAGCCTCGCTATGCGCAGGTCGCCCGCGAGATGCTCGCCCGCCATGATTGGATTACCCCGACGCTCGATGGCAAACCATGGTTGGAGAAGCCGGTTCTCTACTACTGGCAGGCGATTCTGGCGTACAAGCTCTTCGGCGTGAAAGACTGGGCGGCCCGCCTCCCTTCAGCGTTAGATGCCACGTTGATGGTCTTTTCCGTGTACCTGTTTCTGCGTCGTTTCCGCCCAGGATTTCAGCTCGACGGCGCCTTGATCGTAGCTTCAATTGCGGGAGTCATCGGCTTTGCTCGCGCGGCGTCGATGGATATGCCGCTGGCGGCGACATTCACCATCTCCTTGCTCGCCTGGTACGCCTGGTTTGAGAGCGGCAACAAACTGTACCTCCCGGCTTGCTATTTTTTTCTTGCGCTAGCCACACTCGCTAAGGGACCCGTGGCAATCCTTCTCGCAGCCCTGGTGATCTCCATTTTCACGGGATTAAAGGGAAATTACCGCCTGCTTTCACGCTTTCTCTGGATTCCGGGAATCCTCCTGTTCGGCTTACTCACGTTGCCGTGGTATGTGGCAGTGCAACTCAAAAACTTTGAGTTTTTCCGCATCTTCATTCTTGAACAGAACTTCGCCCGCTACGGCACCAACCTCTACCGCCACGACCAGCCATTCTGGTTCTACATTCCCGTGGTGCTGCTCGCGTTAGTGCCATGGACAATCTTCGTTGTCTGCGCGACCGCGCACACGATCCGTAAATTATGGGCCGATAAGTTCAATCTTCTCCAATCCGTCGCGGCTTTCAACGTTTTCCTCGTGATCTGGCTCCTGGTGCCGATCGTCTTCTTCTCCATCTCGCGATCAAAATTGCCCGGCTACACTTTGCCGGCATTACCCGCGGGCGGCTTGCTGCTGGCCGAGTATGTCCGACGCCACTCGATCGACGATACTCACCCACCCCTGATTTTGATGGTGCTGCACTCCGTTCTGGCTGCGCTGCTGATCGCTCCCGCCGTGTTGCTGCCGTACATCGTGCTTCAACATCGATTCCCGTGGGGCCGCACCACTGCGATCTTGTTTGCATTTGCGATAGTGCTGGCCGCGGGCATGATTTTTACTCTGAGGAGCGGGGCCGGTTTGGGCATGCTGCGCTTCGTGACCCTGATCCCGGTGGTACTCGCGGTAGCGGCTGTGCTGAAAATCGGCGCCCCTGCTCTAGATGCCATGTTCTCGGCGCGTCCACTTACGACCGAGATCGCTCGCATCGAGAACAAGCCGCTTCCATTGGCCATCCTTCGAGTCTCGCGAGAGACGCAGTATGGGCTTGAGTTTTATCGCGATCAGACCATCCCCCGCTACGAATTAGGAGAAATTCCAGCGACAGAACATCTGCTGATTGCCCCCGAGGGACTGCAAATGAGTATTGCTACAGGAGTTGGCGGACGGCGAGTGTTATACCTTGGCAGCTTCGCTCCGCAAGGGCTGGATTACTACTGGGTTGCGCCCGCGAAATAGATCGATTCCGGGTTTGCCTCACTATCTACCGAGCAACTAAACTCGGCTTTCGCGGCTTTTGCACGCACAATTCCGCGGGAGCACGGGTGGAGATTCTCGACCTCAGGCACTTCTCCTCAGTTGATTTGCGACCTTTGCTCGAAAATGAGATCGGGGTGTGGTCGCAACTTCTTTCCTGGGATTACAGCGGCTCAGCGGACATGATTCAGCGATATATCGACGCCAAAATCCTGCCCGGATATGCCGCCATTGAACGCGGACGCATCTTCGGTTACTCCTTTTTCGTGTACGAGGGCAGCAAAGGCGTGATTGGCGATCTATTCGTGGACAACGGCGGGAAGCCAGGCAACTCTTATCAGGTCGAGTGCCAGCTTCTCACACACGTCATTGCTACTCTGCAGCAATCCCCCGGAGTCCACCGTGTCGAGGCGCAATTGTTGGTGCACGAGGCTGGCGCAGTGGCAGGGCCATTTCTCGACCAGGGATTCCAACGGCATTCGCGATTATTCATGGTTCTGCCACTGAATCATCCGCTGAAGCCGTCGAAGCCACTGGATCCGGAGATTGAAATCCGGCGCTGGTCAGAGCAGGATTACCAATCAGCTGCTTCACTCATCACCGCTGCGTACAGAAATCACGTGGACGCTGAAATCAACGACCAATACCGTACTCTCAGCGGTTCACTGCGATTCCTTAACAACATTGTTCGGTTTCCAGGTTGCGGAACATTTGACCCTGGAGCCTCTTTCGTCGCAGTGCACAAAGGCCTTCGAAGCCTGGTTGGATTAATCCTGTGTTCACGTGTTCGGCACGATGTGGGGCACGTGACTCAGGTTTGCGTGTTGCGGGAACTACGATCGCACGGGATTGGTGTTTCATTGCTGTCTGCAACTGCAGCGAATCTCCGGCAAAGGAACTTTTCGGTTCTTTCACTCACGGTGACGCAGGCAAATATCGGCGCTGTCGAACTATATCGCCACCTTGGTTTCGATACGAAGCGGGTGTTCGATGCTTTCGTGTGGGAAGGGTGAGAAGGCACTTCGTTCATCGCCCGAGCGGAAGCTCAGATAGCGTAGGCCAAATCTGTCCAAGCTATTTGCAGCTCATCGTCGACGAAGTGTATGGATGTCCGCGAACTGTACTGGAATTGCTGATGGCAGCGACCACGGCCAGAGATTGGTTCTGGCAAGTGGCAAGTCCCTGCTTGCTAATGAGGATATTGGTGGGATCAGAAGTACTCCATGCGCCAATTCTGTCCGCCACCAGCGGACAATTTCCGCTCACCGAAGATTGGAGTGAAAACTGTACTGCACTTCCGGGTGGCGCGGCCGCGTGATCGGCGATTGCATTTGCCGGGACTATGTCAGCGGTTATTTTGTGCGGGCCTCAAGAGCCGCCGTTCAAGAGGGAGAAGCAAACGCCGAGGAGAATCCAAAGCCTCCGCGTTCGAGATACTCGTTTCTTCGTGGCGAGATCCTAGTGGCGCAGCAGCCACATTACCCAGCCGGCAACGAAAACTCCACCCACAAACATCGCGAAGCAATAGAGACCGTAGCGGATTTGGTCGCGTGGGGTATTACGTTGCGTGATTCCGAAGACAACGGACGCAAACACGGCAAATAGTACCGCGGCTGAAAAGTGAGCGAGGGTCACGGTTTCTTACCTATCGCAATGTGGTAGGCATCGGCGACGCTGATGAAGTTCAGCAGGCCGGCGACGATCAAGAATTTGGTTCCATAATCGGCGGTGGCGTGCGCGATCGCGCCCTGGCCCCAATTCATGGCGCGCGTCAAAATGTAGAGTCCGCCCGCGCCTACGTCTCCCACGAAGCCCAGAATGTCGAGAATGTCGCCGCCGTTGGGCTTATACACTCGGCCCTGCATCAAGAGGCCGAGCGCAAACATGCACACGATAGAGGCCATGAGCAGCAGGCCGCGAATCCAGCGCTTCTGGATCAGGTGCCCCGCGCCAGGAATGAGCCAGGCGATTGCCGGCACCACAACTGACATCGCAGTTACGGGCTGAGTTTTTGCATCATCGACTGCTTTAGATTTAATTGCAGAAGGGTTGTCCATTCAGACTGTCACGATCTCGTTTTGAATTTTTCCCGTTACTTCGGCGGAGCCGGGCCGGACCAGGACATTGACCTCGCTGCGCACACCGAACTCGGGCAGATAGACTCCAGGCTCAATCGAGAAACACGAATTGGGCAGAATACGGCGTTCGTCATGGACTTCCAGGTCATCCATATTGGCGCCATTGGCGTGAACGTCCGTGCCGATGGAGTGGCCCGTGCGATGGATAAAATTGTCTTTGTAACCGGATTTATTGATGAAGGTGCGAACCGCGCGATCGACCTCCCATCCCGCAATCGGCCGCCCTGCGAAAACCGCCTTCTGAACTGTTTCGACTCCGATATCGCGCGCTTGACGCACAGTCTGGAAAACCTCGCGCATTCGATCAGAAGGAGAGTTTCCCACAAAGCAATCCCAGGTGATGTCATAGTAGACCGCGCCTGGCGTGTTTTTCTTTGCCCAGATATCGAGCAGAACGAAATCACCTTCGCGAATGCTCGCGGAGTTTCCCGCATGCGGTTCGTAATGCGGATTTCCGCTGTTGGCGTTCACGGCCACGATTGGAGGATCGTCGGTAACAAGATTCTCGCGGCGGAAGGCCTCCAGAAACCACTGTTGGATCTCGTGTTCGGTGGTGCCGCCATTGCGCGCCCGCGTGCCGATCTCTTTAAAGGCTTCAGCTGTAATGGAATCGATGGCGTCGCGAGCGGCGAAATGCGAGTTGATTTGCGGCGCGCTCAGCGTGGCCTCGAATTGCGCCACGAGGTCGCCGGAACTGACAACGTTCTTGCCCAGGCCGCGGATCAGTTCCAAAGTCCCGCCATCAACCAACGACACGTAAAACACCAGATTGTTCGGCGAATATTGCATCGCGATATCGCGGCAGTTGACGAGCATGCTCTTTATGCTGTCGAAAAGTTCCTGCCATCCGGAATATTGGCGTTTGCTGCCGGGCAGTGTGTCCAGGTGCCCAGCTTCGACGCGATGCACCAGCTTCACCGGTTCGCCCTGGGCGGGGATGAGATAGAACCATCGTCGGGTGACCATTAACCCGTCAGGTAAGCCCAACACACGGTAGGCAATGGGATCGCGGTGGTGATGGTCGTAGAAAAGCCATCCGTCGATATTGCGCTCGCGGAGAGCTGCTTGTATGGCAGGGAGGTCCATGTGGAAGTCTTATTCTAAACAACCGAACGGTTTTGGGCGAACTGCTCCTTCGCAAGTCAGACTGTGATCGCCGGGATCAAATGATGAGGAACACTCAAGCCCGAGCTCGGAGTGCATAACCCAACCGGTGTTAGCGAGATGAAACACGTTGCTGATTTGCTGGACCATTTGTTTTCAGCGATTTGTCCCAACCTCAATGTTGACTTTTGTTGCGTTAGAGTTACGTTTTGCAGCGCTCATTTGGACACCACGCGATTCAGCGAGCTGCTCTTCTCGGGACGAAGCCAGCATCCCAATGCCGAGTGTGCGCAACGCGCTTGTTTGGTTGTCATCACGTCCGCGCCCTCGAGGACTACGTCGATTTTCCTGAACGGCGTGCCGTCGTCGCCGCGAGCTTTGCACTCCAACCCCGCACTAACCTCGATGAACCGAGCGATTTGGGCGACACTCAGCTTGACGGGTAGGCCTTGCCTCCGCTCGGCGGGGTAATTCCTTTAGCTGGCTCAGACAAATTCCGTGCAGGTCTATAGCGAGCCGTGCCTGCCGCCTCTTCATTGCGCGCCGCTCTGCGATCATTTCCGCGCGGTGCATCGCGTCCAAGTGCCTATCGTACCCGAGGCAGCGCTCTCTCCACTTCCAGCTTGTCGCCCAGAGAGCAACGTTTTGCTTAGTGCAGTTCAACGTGCGTCCCACTGACGTGAACGACTGGGCGTCGCGGAGATCCCTGAAGCGACAAAACGCGTCATACGCTTTCGCGCTCTCGCGTGGCAACCGAAGCCACGGCGCGCCTTTCGCCGGATTGATGTGGTGGTGAGATGGGCCAGTGGCCCATGGCCACGAGTTCAAGAACTGATGGTGGGATCTGCATTTGGACCTCCGGAATTGCCCGCCCGATCTCAGTTTGACCTTTACGGCCATCATCCACAACTTCTCATGAGCGGCTGTAGCCCAACCTAGCCGATTCGATACCATGTGATTTTGCGTATCGCCAGGCGAGTTTTTCCTACGGGCTCTCCGTAAGCAAATTACAGGGTTGTCCTAAACCCACTCCGAATCAACGGTTACAAGCCCGGACTCCCCGGACGGAGCGACGGATTACGGCACTGGACGTGCTTTCCTCGTACCAGTTTCCGCGCTCCCAGGAGGCACCATGACGCACACCAATGGATTGGAAGATTGGCGGATTCTATGCGAGATGGCCTCAAAAGAAATGGACTCCGATAAGCTGCTGGAGCTTGTCGCGAAAATCAACGATGCGCTGGATAACCACAATCAAAGATCAAAGTATGGAAAGATCGAGATCGAAACCATAATCCCGCCGCAAACCAGCACCGCCGCAGAACACCGCTGTTAGTGACGCGGGCCGCCCTCACGAACTGTTCCAAACACCTGAGCACCGTTCTTACAAGTTCCCCACTGACCTTCGCCCCGAGAGAACGAGAAAGGACAACCACGCCACCGCCATGGCTGCACTTGTCTTGCCGACCCTCCCAACAACCGGAAGCGCCACGAGATTTTGCAGCATTTTATGCTCGCCAACGATTCCGTGACATTGCCCGTTGAAATACCCGGGTTTCTAGCAAGAGCGGACTTCGACTACTATCGAATTCACGGATTCGACCCTAGGTTTCGAGCGCGCCGAAGTCACTGGTCACATCGACTTTCTGCAGATTCGCAAACGCGTATTTTCACATTCTGGATTACAAGCCAGAGTCACGGAAAGAGACTCACGCACACGTTCAACTTACGATCTATGTACTGGCACTTGCGCGAAGGGCTGGTTTGCCGCTGAGGTTCTTCAAATGCGGCTGGTTCGATGAGAAAGATTATTTCGAGTTCTTCCCACTCAAATGTGTATTTCCCTGGAGGCATGGCGCGGGCGAAGGCGGGGTTGCGGCTGCGACCACCTCATCGAGACTTCATGGAAGACACGGATATACGCGTCGTCCGCGATTAAAATATCGGCATCTTGACATCACCCCAAAAGCTGCGGCGTGGAGGGTCAATGGTACGACTCACCCGGTGGGCCGCGACGTTGACATCGGCAACGTAAACCGGCGTCATCTTCGCGCTGAGGTCAAATATCCGAGGTGGGGCGACGGGTTCTCCGCCTGGAGTATCCACTCGGGAAAAGACAACCCGGTATTCCTTTCCCTCCGATCCCATGAGATCGGTGCGGACGTGAGGATCGAGAAACGGCAGAAGCCATCCGCACAAATAGCTGAAGCGCGATAGTCGAATATTCCCAGGTGTCATGTGATGCTCGCCCACATCGGCAAACATCCCGATCATCCCATAATCATGCGGCAGAAGATGGGCAACAAATTCGGCGTTCCCCTCGCGCTGTATAGCCTGCTGAACTGAAGGATCGGACAATGCTAAAGAAGATAGTTGTTGCATCGCCGCAGGTGTCATGGGATAAACCGACACCACTTCCACGTTCGGCAAGGCGATGGTCCGAGAGATATGCCTCACGGTGTAAGCACGCAGCCCAAACCCTGCCAGCAAAACCAGCACAACCAAAAGCATCAGTGCCAGCCGGTGAGCGAGCTTTTGGTCGCGCAGGCTTCCAAACAGCAGTCGGTAGAGACGGCCGCCAGGATTGCCGGGCAGGAACATGCCAGCATGGCGCATGTAATCGGCATAGCTGGGATCAATCGCCAGCATGCGTCGCTCCTCCACCCGCGCTAGGAAGTAGTAGGCAAACAGCATTCCCACAAATAGCAGAAAGATCACGGTGCGCGGCCACATGGTGAAGAGCCCAAAAGCGGAAAGCCCAAGGCTCAGATACTGCGGGTGTCTGATGTAACGATAGGCGCCAGAACTGACTATTCTTCGGCCAAACAGTTTTGAACCATAGACTTGGACAGCCAGAATAACGAAAGCCACCAATCCCAGCCCGAAGGCGTAACGGCCCAAGTCCCACCGAAGAAATTCCAAGAACGGGCTGGTAGTGAACACCGCATGCGGGAGCAGAAAGCCGGTAAGCCATGCGGTAGCGGCTGAGTGATTCAGCCATTTGAGCGTCGGCCCGTAAGCGGCATAGAAGTAGAACGCAAACGGGCTGACCATGATCGCGACCTCGAACATCACCAGGCCATAGACAAATGCGACCGCACGCGACAGCCAACGGCGCGCTCCCTCTCTCGGTGTGTTTGATTCACGTGGTTGGACGATTCCGTTGGCGGGCATCACACGGCCTCCGGGCAACTACACTATCACGACCCCGGCCCGGGATCTTTGCGGTAGTCGGGCTCAAGTCACAACCACCGTGGCCAGCTGGTCGATGAGGAGACGATGAAGTATGCAAGATCTGGGCACCCTGGGTGGAACCAACGTGGCTGCTGTTTGGCTCACCGAGACCAGGGAGGTTTTGGGGGATGGCCGACTAGCCGGTATCCCCAGAGCGGCCTCGCGCACCACGATATCAATCCACCTATAGCAGGCCGAAGGATTGATCTCTCGCGAAGTCATCATGTATTCCGCAGCTATACATCTTTGCGGACAAGGCCGGCTAAAAACATCAACACCGGCGCCGTTCTCGTTGAAGCGAAAGCGACAAAACACCCGCAATGTGATCCAGGCTAGCACCAAAACAGCTATCACCTCGCCCAGACGGCGAGGTCGTGGACGGTTTTCATCCATGGAGATAGAAACAGTCCATGCCACACTTTCACCAGTGGGGCTTGTTAACACAAGTTACTTACAGGCCCACAAGCTACGTAGTTTTACGTACTTCGCCTGCTACGCTATTGCAGCCTGGCGTATTCCGCCCTGACCTGGTTCACAGTCGGAAGGTCCGGGTCGGCATCTTTCCAGGAGGCGAGAAGATCCTGATAGGTAGATTTGGCTTTTGCTGTGTCACCCTGCAGAACATAAGCGCGGGCCAGGCCGAGGCGCGCAAAGGCATCAACAGATCGGTGGGAGCAAAATTGGAAAGCGCTAGAATCCTCTGGAATTCTCCGGCTGCATCCGCGCCTTGTCCTGCCTTTAGGTCGGCTAGGGCGCGCATACTCGTTGCCTGCAGTTATCATTACGTTCGAAATTGGCGAGCCGATACACTCCCGGCCATGATGTCTCGTCGTCTCTGCCGCAGCGGGTCGGTCAGAGTCATGGCTTTGCCCTGTGAACCGGCCCGCTATGAACAAATCCGTCGCCGTGGTGATTCCGACGACGACGGCTGAGTTTATCTGTGTACCCGGTACGAACGGCAGCGGCTGAGTCGCATTCGGCGCTTTCTGGAGGAAGCCTCTAAAGAACCTCAGGGGTAGCGGTGTCCGTTGGGCACGGGCAAGACCGTAAATGGTGAGCGCCACGTTTGCGTGAGTCTATCGCGCTGATGGCTTGTAATCAAAGACGTGGATATGCCGGTTGAGAAAGCTGCAGTCTAATGGATGTAACTGACACCGTTCGACATTCGATTAATAACGAGCGGCTGGCCAACCATTTCAACGTAAACACTCCACGTCCCCGATGGCACAAGCACGGACAGATCCAAAGAGTTTGTTGTAACCGGAAGATTCGAAGCAGCGACATACAAACTCCCGGCAGCATCGGTGAAGTAGACATTCCAATGATGAATAGTCGCAGTCGAAGCATAGGTTGAATCAGAAGCCACGAGGGTCCATGTTAACTGGCTGCCCGAGAGCGACGCATTGATCGTATAGCAATTATCAATACCATCTTCAATGGCAGTTCCTTCTTCGTAGTCGTTCCAAGTGGCAACCTGCACATAGGGAATTTGGGGATTGGAACCGCCGAAGTATTTAGAAATCTCATTCGCCGTCTTTAACCAGACTTGGCCACACTGTTGCGCCACAACTCGGTTGTTGCTCCAGGACGCGTTGTTGTCGTCGAAACCTTTATAGATTACGCCGATAGTGAGCTGCGATGGATGGGTGAGTCCTGCGCTGTAGAGCGTATCCAGGTAGGTGGGGGAGGAACTGGTGCTCGAGCCCCACCAGAATTGCTGGGCAGAGCTGTAGGTCGGAGGTTGTGGCCACCCAAATCGTCCGTTGTCGTAAGAGGCGGTGGTGAATGAGCCAAACTGGAAGATGTATTTGAACGGCGCAGCGTAAGTATCGGTGTGGGCCTTGACGGTCGACCAGATCGTGTTCCAATCCGTAGACGTGAGTATCGGCCACGTCAACTTTGGAATGAAAGTGAAAATGACCGGATTGCCTGCATCCGTGAAGTACACTTCACTAGTGGCGTAATGCGAGTTGATATAATCCATTTCGCTGATCAAGGCGTTTTCGACGCAAGTCAGGGTGACGCTTTCGGTTTGATTTGATGTCGGACACGTCGAAATCAGCGCACCCTTATCTTCCATAATCCCGAATTTTAGCGGGAATCCGGCGCGTGTGTTCAAGTCGGCAAACACCGCGTTAGTTGTTGCTAGGTTAAAGCCCTGCTTAGCATCGAGCGAGCCATAAAAATCGATGAGATTAATGTCGCAGCCTTCTCTAATCATGAACGAGTTTTGCGCCGCAACCGTAGCCGTCGAATTTTCGTTGTAGCCAACACTCTTATGGCTGCTCAACCCGAACCAAGGCTGGTATTCACAGATCAGTCGTCCCGTCCATCCGGCATATAAAAGTTGCTTAACGCTGATATTAGAAATGTGTCCAGCCGGCGAGTCGGGAATCAGAGTCTCCGCGCCGGTGTCATTGGAGTTTGTATTAAATCCATTGAAGAAGGCGAAGCAATACGGGAGGTTCCCTCCGGGATCACTCGAAGAGGAGCAGAGGCTTGTGTTGTTCGAAATCTGCGAAACCAGCGTTCCTATCGTCGCTGGACCCCCGGCCCCACCCGTCAGCGTGGCCCCTGAAGGCGTTGCCGTGAAAGATGCAGTTGCGAACAAACTGCTATGTGTGACCGAGGCCGAGAGAGCATAATTCGAACTCGTGCCGGTGATCTTGCTGGTCAGCATGATTTTTGATTTTGCCGCCGTCGCAGTCACAGGGGATGCTGACCCGTTCAGTAGTGTTGCGAGGGAATTCGCGAGTTGATTGGCTTTGCTTTGTCCAGAAGAATGGCTGTAATTAGTACTAACGGCGAATCCGTTGACGGTAAGTTGAATCTGCCCAGAATCGTAGCTTGGACAGGATGTATTTCCACATGGGTAAGTCGGGCCCTGCAGTGATCCGCTAATAGCGACCGATCCTCTGCCTGAAGTCTGCGCGAGCGCGGCACTGGCCCAAAGAAGAACAGAAGTACAGATGGCGAGGAGATCGCGCCAGCGACGCATAAACAGCCTCGAGAAAATTTGAAATTCTGGCTTGAGACGGGCCGGTATGCGCCAGGAGCACAGCACCAGCAAGTCCTGAGTAGGTGAACATAAGTTATCACATACTCTGGTTAATCCAGAAAACAACTTTTGTTGAGTTACAAATGGGTAGATTTCTCAGGTGTTCTACTTAGAAGTTGGCCATTGCCTCGCCGAGCTGTCCAGTTGAGGCAACAGCCTCGTCATCTTCAGTAAAAAGACTCGGCTGGCTGTCACTTCGGCTCGCGCAGAAGCAGGGCGTACTCTTGCCAACCGCCGAGGCCAACGTTTGGGCGGGGACTCTCTTTAATTACTACATCGAAGATGTTGGAGTATTCGTCCGACACCCTCGAGTTTCCACAACGGCCCCTGGCTTTTACTGCGGTGCCCCCCTCGTTGGATCCACTCCCTGAAATCCATGTTTTTCGAAGCTGACGCCTGTGCGGTCGAATGACATTCAGCACATAAAGTGATCAGGTTCTGCTCTACGTCTTCGCCCGAGTGGCTGCGAGATTGTTGATGGTGTACCGTTAGGTTGCTTATCGAAACCGCAAAGCTGGCAACGCCAGCCATCTCGTCGTACCACCCGATCATGTAAATGCCGGTAATGCTCACCATCAAGCCTGAGTCGAGTCTGTTTCCAATCGGCTGGTCCACGACACATGATGAGCGGAAAGGTATTGTCCTCTGGCTAAGCAACGCTGGCCACCGTGCCAAGCAAGGTTTTGCGGGAATGGGCAGCAGCAGGTTTTCCTAAGCCGGACCAGGATTTCAAGTACAAAGGGGTCGACGCGAAGGGCAAGCCCTGAAACCGATTGCGTACAAAGACCTGGATCGGAACCTTCCATGGGAGAGCTTTGACCTCGCACACGAACTCACAACCAAGGGCAT